>JAEEGK010000066.1_pt1 | contig 231559 bp, 172 predicted proteins | sample 8958771 | NCBI WGS metagenome assembly JAEEGK01 (sample SAMN16246547, study PRJNA631951) | gut metagenome | biome: gut microbiome; feature: rumen; material: SC-attached | host: Bos | place: Iran: Karaj | collected 2018-10 | reverse complement strand
CTTGATGCCACCATTTGCCGGAAGCGTTTCCTCCTTCAGGCGATTGTAATCAATGAACTTCGCTTCGTCAATCAGAAGCCACGAGAGGGTGAGTGAGTTAGAAGAGCCAGGCCTGTCCTGTGAGATAATCACAGCACACGAGCCGTTGTAGAAGGATATGACATGCTCATACTCCGCAGGCTCTATAATAGGCTTTGCAAACGTCTTAGGCGGCTTTCGTCCAATGACATAGTGAACGCCTCGGATAAATCCCCATCTCTTCCAAGCCGCAAACAGCCCGGGCAGCGTGTTCGTCAGACCATGCTTGAATGTCGGTACCACGATGCCCCCAGTACTGCCAGGCATACGTTGCATATTCCGCAGAACAAAGGGAGCGGCAATTGAGTCCGTCTTACCAGTACGGCGGCCAGCCACGATGACAGAGATATTGGCTCCGATGAGCTGAGTGAGCCTTTGCGGCTTATTAAAATAGACCTTGTTTGAATTCATAATTCACAATTCATAATTCATAATTAAGAGAGGAGAACGCAGGTGGACAAAATGCGTTTGAGGTCGTGAAAAAAATCTACAATTTATTGTTGATTCCGCAGAAGAAAACAGGATTTTTCCCAAGGGAGTGCAGCATGTTCTTCATGGCAAGGATAGTGGAGCCAGTAGTAACGAAATCATCGAACACAATCACGTTATTTTCGACAGGAACATTATTAGGGTCAAACACTGCACCGACACGCTGCTTCGAGCGACAACGAGCACAGTCATAGTAGAACGGAATGCCCAACGCTTCGCCAAGGCTCTCGGCGATGCGCGAAGCAAAGTTTCGTTCAAGATGCCTGCGCATCGGCGTGGTGACAATCGCCCAATCTCCTGATGATAGATTGTACCCAATCATTTCCTGGATGACAGGCTGCAGATTCTCAGAGAAGAACGGCACCATCGCATCATCTGATTTGATTTCTGTGAGTGTTTTGCCAAATACCGACTTCTGCCAAATCGTAATGAAGTTTGTGGAAGCCCGACGAGTCAATCGCAGGTGGTATTGAAAATCACACCGTGCTTCCAGCGACTTGTCCCAAGCTTTTCGTTCTTTAGGCGAAAAGATATCCTTCTCCGAATTACAATCATCAGAGATTGTTATATCCGGCATGACAGGCACAGGAATATCCGCAGTCAGTGAGTAAATGTCTGCAGGAGTAGGTATTTCAGAAGTAAGTTCATCAATCATAGTTCATCGATGATAATTAAAACGCCCGAAGATGCGAGAGCACATCCCCGGGCGCAAACACGAAGAAAACGCACGAACCGACAGAAAGCTATTATGGAAAGCAACTAATCGTCATACGGGATACAGTTGATGATACCATCCTCCGTATCGAGAGTGCCTACATAGAAGGGAGCAGGTGTTTCGTCCGTAGCCTCCACGTTGATAGTGGTGGCGACAGTACCAGTGGGGCCCTGACCATTGTCCTGTGTGACAGTTGTCTTGGTGACCCACTTCTCGCTGCCTACGACGCGATACCATCCCTTGGTGTCCTCTACGATGAACACATTGTCGCTGTTGTTCAAGTAGCAGGCAGCAGCCGAAGCCTCTGTCCCGACACCAGGATGCACGGCAACCAGCTTGTTGAGCTGTGTCTGGCAGGGAAGCTCACCCTGAGCCTCGGAAGTCAGTTGCGACTTATCCGGCAGGATGTCGATATACTTCCACTTGGCATCAGCAACGAGCGTGAAATTGCCTGTCAGTACAGCCGTTTTCGCTCTGTAGTTGTCATCGCGATTGAAAGGCGGCCACTGAGCAATCTGATCCTTCGAGATGTAGTAGATGCGCCTGCGAATGCCGGGCAATTCAGGAATGCCCATGCACCATGCGAGCGACTTTTGGAAAGGAGTGCAATTTTGTGGCATGACTTATAGTGTTAAGAATTAAGAATTAAGAATTAAGAGTTAAGAATTAACGACATAGGATCATTTCATCTGATGGTTAGTAATATCATTGACATCCAGGATGAACCAAATCTCATCATTATTACCAACACGCTTGCTGACCAACACGGTTGTAGGAGCAGGCACATCGCCTCTCCATACAGCTTCAGAGCCATCAGCGTCCATCAAGGCAATAGTCTCAGTGACATTGTCAGTGCGCACTTTGATTTGCTGCATGTTCTCACCAGTGAAGTTGATTGTTCTCAGTGGTCCATGAATGCTCACTTCACCACCAGCGACATTGTATTCCAGTCCATTGATGGTGACGACGTTGTCATAGACAGGAACCACTTCAGGGTCATCCGAATCATCGAACATTTCCCCTTGGACGTCACCGTCCTCAGTTTCGATGATGCCCATGTAGAAGGGCGAAGGCACCTCGTCCGGCGCTTCCACGTTGATAGTTGTAGAAGTGTTTCCAGTAGGCCCCTGGCCATTGTCCTGTGTGACAGTTGTCTTGGTGAACCACTTCCTGCAGCCCACAACGCGGAAGAAACCCTTCATGTCTTCAACGAGGAACACATTGTCGCTGTTGTTGAGATAGCAGGCAGCAGCCGACGCTTCAGGACTGACACCAGGGAACACAGCCACCAGCTTGTTAAGCTGCGTCTGTGATGGCAGTTCACCCTGTGGCTCCGAAGTCAGCTGCGACTTCTCAGGCAGGACATCGATATACTTCCACTTGGCATCAGCCACGAGGACGAAATCACCTCTGTAAGCCGCCTTCTTCGCTCTACGATTATAATAATCGCGGATGTAAGTAGGCCACACGGCAATCTGGTCCTTCGAGATGTAATAAATCCGCTTGCGGATGCCGGGCAGCTCAGGCGTACCCATGCACCACGCAAGAGATTTCTGAAGAGGAGAGCAGTTTGGCATAACAGAATGATTGAAAATTGAAAATTGAAGATTGAAGAGTTCAAAAGTTCAAGGATTATCAATCAGCCAGTTCAATGACCTTGAAGCGGCGCTTGTCGATGGACTCGAACTGCACACCGAAGAACATGGTAGCGATGTAGGAGAGGATGAAAGGCTCATACTCCTTGACCAAAACAGACTCGATGTCGCCCATCTGGTCATAACCTACGAGCATGTTAATCTTCGGGCAGATGTGGATGAACTTAGAGCCAATCTTGTTGTACATCGGCACGATGTGCAAGCGGCCATTGGAGCCTTCCACAGTGTCCTGTCCGTACTTCGTGTTGTAGTTGATGCCTCCATGAGTGAGCAGATAGCTCTCGTTGTAGGCATCAGCGAACTCCTGAGTACAGAACATATATAGGTCCTGTGCACGAAGACGGGGGTCAAGCGAGAAGAGAATCTCCTTGGCGATGTCCACCGCATTGTCGTTGGTGATGGCATCGGTGAGCTTCATGTAATTGCCCTCAGAAGCGGCAATAGTACCAGCAGTTATTTCCTTGCTTGTGATGGTATCGAAGCCATCGAACAAGTCAAGAGTCGTATCACCGTTGGGATTGCGCTCACCAGCCCAGATAGCCTCATTCAGATGCTCAGATAGAGACTTGGCAATAAGCGCCAGCACATGCTTCGCCGTAGGAGCCTGCATCTGTCCATCTCCCTTCGTGTCACCAATCTGACCGAGGAGTGTAGATACAGCGCTGTTAGGCTCGAACTTCGCCACAACGCTACCCAAGAATGTTTCGAGGGTGCGGAAGTCGATGTTCAGATTGAAGTCCGTAGAGCGGGAGGGCTTGTAAGGACCGAACTGAGCATCACCGGAGAGCGCTCCCACCTGTTCCTTATAGCGGATGCCAGGGCGAGCCGTCATGTACTTCAGCGTATCCTGACAGCCTATGATAGGGAGCATGAGCAGGTCGGAGCGCCACTTGGTAGCCGCTTCCTGATATTCCTGCAGAGTAAAGTTAAGTTTTCCAGCCATAATAAAAATGAAGAATTAAGAATGAAGAATGAAGAATTGAACACGAGAGAGACTTTACGGCACGAGATTGTAGAGCTCAGTGGCACGCTGACGTGTAGCGAAGAAGTCCTCGACAGCAGAGTGCTTGTCCTGAGGATTATCCTTCTTTTCTGTCTCTACCACCTGCGAGGTAGAAGCCCCTGGAGCCTTTTTGAGTGCATCCAGTTCTGCACGCAGCCTGGCAATCTCCTGGTCTTTGGCAGCAATAGCCGTGTTATGCTGGGCTTCCAGCGTCTGGCGCTGTTGCTCCAAAGCCTGTGCCTGAGCATCAGCTGCAGGCAGCTCCTGCTGCGTCTGAACCTGTGTGCCTGCTGCAGGCTGCTGTACTGAAGCCTGAGGAGCTGGAGCTGGCTGCTGAGTCTGCACCTGCTCCTGCTGTTGAGTAGTGTTAGCTTGTTCCATATTAGATAATGTATTAGAGTTAGAGAAAAAGTTTGTGAGCGCGTCAATGAATCTTGCGAAGATGTTGGAAGGCTGCTGCCCGGAATAGCAGGATGGGACGGGAATACCCGAAGAAGCCATGTCAGCGGCGATAGAATCCGTAATGACAGGAGCTGCATCTTCTTCGTAATCGGTAATCTCATCAACAAAGCCCCATTCCAGTTCTTCCTTAGCAGTCAGCCATCCACCTTTCTTCATCAGTGCAAGAAGATCTTCAGGGGACTTCTGACACTTAGAGGCGTACATCTGCGCGACATTCGCATCCATCTTCTCCAGATCGGACTTCATCTGCTTAGCCTCCTTGATGATGTCCGCCAGCTTGTCACTGTTCGCCGACGCCCAGCGGAAGAACTCCACCGAGCACTTATGAACAAGGTACATAGCGGAAGCGTCAATAGATACATGCTTCGCTCCGAGCGAAACGATGGTAGCAGCAGAAGCATTCATGCCCACATAGTGAACATGCACATTCTGATGTTCACGGAACGCAGCCACTATGGAGAGCGCAGTGGCCAGTGACCCTCCGAGAGAGTCAATGAGCACATGCACCTCCGTATCCGGATTCTTGGAGAGCACGTAATCGACGTAGTCCCTGTCGAAGTCGTAGCCTCCGACATACCCTTTCAGGTGAAGATGATATTTAGAATGAGCCATAAAAATAGTGTACTAATGTGTTTCCGGCACAAAAGTACACTATTATATAAATGTATAGAAAGACGCTAAATCAGGCAGGGAACGAGTGACTTAGGTCGTGTGAAAGTCACCTTGACAGTATTCACATGCACCTCCTTGTCAATCGTCTGTGTGATTTCCATGATAGGGTATGGCGCTTCCTTTGTCCCGATGATGTACGACTGCCCACCAGCATCCGTGACCACGAAAGCAAGCGGAGGGAATTGGCTGATGTTCTCGGTGGTAGTGAACTGCAGCACAGTTTTCTCCGAATACCCGCCATTGTCATATTCCTGCTCTGCCTCACATGACGCATTCCCATATTGCTCAATGGGAGAGGGAAGTGGGAATATGGCAACAGGCAGACCGGCACGATACTTCTCAGTGATGTTGGGAACAAGCGAAGCGCAAGGCACTATATATATATCAATAATGTTAGGCAGAGACTGTTTCATGTCAGGTGGACAAAATAGCGCTTGAAGTTGGGTAAAAAGTCAGATTTTCTTGCGATGTGGAGAAGATTTATGGTTTGTGAGGCGATGGTTAGGGCAATAATTAGCCCTGCAGCGCTGTAGCATCTTGACAAGCGTATTCCAGTTCTTATCATCGACCTCGATACCATGAGATTCCATCCAGTGCTCCACAGACTCCTTGGTACGAGTGAGTGTAGCCCCAATGGAATACAGATCCTTCCACATTGCCACACGAAAGCGCGTCCGAATGCACTCATGCAGACATTTCTCACCGCGAGCGGTCAGGTAATTGTTATTGCGTGTATCTTTAAGCTTGAACTTAGGCAGCAGGATTTCCACTTGGTTAGCTCCAGGTTTCAGTTGTCGTCTGTACCCCTCGTGACGTGGTTGCGTCCGAAGGTAAATGCGCAGGATATCAGCTTCAGCCGAAGCTCTTCTGATGGGGATGGGGCTAACGCCACCGAACTCATGTTTGAGCCATTGAGCCAGATACGGCTCCAGTGTAATAAAAATAGTGTTTTCCATAGTATCAGCTTTTGTGAAATGATGTGCAAAGATACGATATTTAGCCTGCTTTGCCAAATAATTATCGAGATATTACACAATAAAAATCATCCTGTCGAACCATGTCGAAAATGTTTCTACAAACAATCAAAAATACCATCTGAAATATATAAAAAACAGACGCAAACATAAGAACTGTATAACGAGTAAGTTCAAAGTTGTCCAGAATGCTAGAACATATTTATTCTCGCGTACGAGACACACTTTTATTTGCTATCTCTGCTACAATAACATTTTACTTTATAAACTTATAAAAATCAATCATTTAATGTGAGAATGTAATGCTACAAAACCAGAATCATGTAACAAAAACCCCGAAAATGAAACAAGGAAGAGAGAATGTAGCAAAATGTAGCAAAAAAGAAACGAAGCTTTGTCTATATAACTTATTAATTTTCAATATGTAGCATAAATAGCAAGCGTAGCAAGATTTTCGCCCTACGAATTTAGCCTTTTGTTTTTTTGAAAAACAACCACCTATCTCACGACAGATGGTTGGCTTGCAGTATAGGGGGATACTGCGTCTAATTGGAATAGAAAAGAAGGATTAATTAAAATTCATAACTCCTTGCTTTGGTGGGGCAGGCTTCTCTTGCTCTTGCACATCATCATCATCATCATTTTCATTTTTGTTGTTTGGGTTTTCCTGTTCAAGATTGATATTGAACATCTTCACAAGCTCTTTATAGTCGAAGCAGTAAGAGCGTTGCACAGTCTTCGCTTCCTTAGTGGTATCGCCTTCCTTCTGAAACTTCACAATTCCCCTGTGATAGACAGTATATCTCACCGAAGCTTTTTCACCTAGATACCCTCTGCTGTTTTCAAGGTAGTATTTAAGCGTATGTTCAGGAAGCAGCGTATCTCCCACAGCTTTACCATACTTTTTATAGAGCATGAAGATACGTGACTTTTGAAACATCAGCACCGGCTTTGTCTCAATCCAGTGCTGTGTACCTAGGTCTGTCTTCAGTTGCCGGATGTATTCAATGCGGAAATCACCGCCTTCAATGATTTCCCCCTCGCTGACCAGGAACTGCACCATATTCCAGAAAGCGGCCAGTTCATTGCTTTGCCTGCACTGAGCGTTTTGGAATTTGATGCCCTCCACACAAATCCCCAGCATCTGTTTATAAGAGAGTGATGTTTTAAGAAAAGCTTCCAGGCAATTGAAGACAGCCAGCGGAGCGACCCAGTTCATAAGGATGCGGTCCTCGATAACCAGATCACTAAGTAATTCACTCACCTCATTCATCGTTTTATGATAGGCGACAGGATATTCCGCTTCCATCCGATTACGATGTTTGAGTAATTTGAGAGTAAGGTGTGACATGCCTTGTGCTCTCATTACCTTAAGGATTTGGAAATCTTTTTTCTCTATATCCGTGAACGAGGATTTGCTGAATGACAAGAATATGAGACGCGAGAAGAGCGCGATGTCTGCAGTAGGCATTTCCTGACCAGAGAGGATAACGCCGGAATCCACAGCGGTTGTCTCTTTCTTCTTCTCGTCCATATTGATGCGTGTACGTCCGGTACCATCCCACAGACCTTTCAGGAACTCATGCTTAGCGATGTCCAGGTTGTTCTTGTACTCATCGATGTGTACAAGGGCATTAGCCACTGCAGCCACCGTATCGTTAAGCGCAGGCAGGGTAGAGTTCTGGATGTTAGGCGGCACATTCTCGATGATGAAGAATGACATCAGCGTATGTCCCAGCTCCGACTTACCCGAACCTTTCGGTCCGAAGAGATTCAGGATAGGGAAGGAGCGTGTGGAGCGAGTCACCACGTCACGGAACAGTGTAGCGAGGTAGAAAATGAAGCCGACTCTTCCATTATCTCCAAACACACGGAATATCTGTTCTGTAAACTGTTCGAGTTTTATAGCCGAGTATCCAAGATGAATGAAGCGACGTTCAAACTGAAACAGTCTGATGTCATCGCGATAAATCTTAGAGTTAGCAGGCAGATAGAAATTCCCTTTCCCCTCGATGCGCACGATGCCATAGTCATCGACGTTTATGAATTTCCCATCATAGTAAGCGCCATTGCCAAAGGCAAAGAAGCCTTGTCGCTGCCATCCCAGCTGCGTAATCATGGTGGCTGTTTCGGTTTTCCTGTATAGGAACGACTTCAACTTGGTTAATTCTCTCTCAGTGGCCTTCCAGATAAAATTCCCGAGACCTTCAACTTTCTGCTTGAATTTCACAAGCGAAACTAAATCTTCCTGTTTCATTTCTACTAATTCTTCAGTACCAAATTCATTGATAAGTTTATAAATACGTTTTGGGCTAATGCTGTCTTTGATGTGGAATAGGGGAGCCATAGTAAAGTTGCTCCAGACATAGTATCCCCCGTTTTCTGATATGGAATAATAGAATTTATCTTTCTCTACATTGAAGCCAAACTCCTTGTATAGTGCAGACTCCTTTTCCTCTTTAGCTTTTTCCTCCTCTTCGGCAAGTTGCTTCTTTTGCTTGTCCACCTCCTTTTTCCACATCGTCTTTGTACCGACATACTGTGTCAGTTTTGAGATGTACATTTCCATAGTTGTCTCATCCTCCATGGTAGCCATGAGGGAAGAGAGCCGTCTGATGATTTTTCCTTTCTCGGCATCAATCATTCCATCCTCGAAAAGCATTTCAGCCATCCATAGAATGAAATCTTGTTCCTCCAATCCGTCAAAGATTGTCTTGTTCTTGCAGAAGTCATCAGGATCCCTTTTCTTTTTGCCGACTGGAATCTGTTTAACGGACACATTGAAGCCAAGTTTCATGGCCTCTTCACCAGATTTCATCACAGCCTTGATGCCAGGTCCGAAGCGTTCATTAGGTTTTGGCGGGTCGGCATCCGGCAGGAAGCACAGATGCTTAGCCACCTTTTTCAATGTAGTCAGATTATCTTCCGTCCAAGCAGTACCAAGCGGAGCTACAGTATTGAGGACACCGATAATATGCAACCTCATACAGTCTGGCGCACCCTCAACGATATAGAAGCGCTCCGTCCGAGCTGCTTCCCGCCATGCCAAGTCAACACCAAAGATAGAATTAGACTTTTTGTATATGAGACTGTCACTGCTGTTGATATACTTAGCAATCTTGGGCTTGTCTGTCTCTCCTTCTTTAGCCTTTGGTTCATCAAGAATCCTTGCTGTAAAGCCTATGATACGATGCTGTCGGTCGCGTATGGGGATGATAATCCTTCCGCCGAAGATGTCATAGCCCTTTTCACCTACCAGATGCAGCTTTTCTGCTATATCCTTATCGATGCCAGTCTTTTGAACTAGCTTTGCAAATGGAGGGCAGAAACCAATCTCCATTTCCTCACAGAACTCATTTCCCCATCGTTTGTAAGCATAAGCCTGAGCATTCTTGTTGGAAAGGAACTGCCTATGATATTCCTTACAGATAATGTCATTGGCAATCCACATAGCTTCCCTCAGCTTTTGTTCCTCCTGTTCTGTAGCAGTAAGCACTGTTTCTTCAATCTGTATGCCGTATTTCTTAGCCAGGTACTTGATAGCTTCAGGGAAGTTCATCCCTTCGTGTTTCATGATGAAATTCACGGGACCACCACCTTCTCCACAGGCAAAGCATTTGCATATATTCCTTGCTGGAGAAACAGTAAGAGATGGAGTAGTGTCTTCATGAAAAGGGCATATACCCTTAAAATTGGCTCCAGCTCGTTTTAGTGCCACAAAATCTGACACGACTTCGACAATGTTTGCCGCGTCAAGAACCTTATCAATATCAATTTGCCTGATCATCGTCGTTATTTATTTCATCAGCCGGTAGGCAGATATAGAATTGAGTGCCTTTATTGACGAGCCAGGCAACAAGGTAATAGTCTTCCTGCTCATACTCAAAAGTCACGGACTTTAAACCCTTAATACATTCTCCGACAATGATGTTCACTGGCAGAGAGTGTTTGTATTGCAGCTCCATGATTTTGTTAGCAATCTTTGGCTGCACGTAATATTGTTTCCTTTCCATGCTATTCCTCCTTACCACCTCGGATGATTTTGTGCCTTATCTTCACAACAGCGAAATTAAGTTCAATCTCTGTCTCGATAGCTTTGGTGGAAAGATTCTGCCCAATAATTTCCCCCATGAGTTCGCCTGACTTCTTTAGAAGTTCTTTCTGCAATGCCTGGCCATCGGGAGCGTGCTCCACTTTTTCCATCGTTCTTGCCATCACTCGCACCTGTGTAAAGGTATTGATTATGGCGTGGGTAGTCTTCACTGCATTCTTTGACTTCAGGATAGTGGCCAGCATATATAAGCCACGTTCCGTGAAAGCTTTGTAGTTGTATTTTGAGTGTTTACCATTGTGCATTTCTTGTATGGTCGAAATTTTCGACCTTACAGATGAAGACTCCTCGTCGGTCAATTCCAGTACATAGCCATCTGGAAACTTTTCAATGTTATTCCTAACAGCTTCATTCACTCTTTTGGTCTCTACGCCATAAAGAGCAGCAACGTCTCTGTCAAGCAAAACTTTCTGTCCACGAACGATAATAACTTTGTCTTCTACGTCCTTCGTTGAAATGATTTCGTATTCCATATTATATTATAATGTATGTTCAAAAAAAATGCCACCATCAGCGCATTTCACAATGGGCTTCAGGTGGACTTCATTATTCAAGATATAGTGACTCATCCTGGTCATCTTCCAGAATAAGTTCTCTATTTATGTCTCGGATGTTTATATATATAGTTTTTCCAACTTTAGAAAAGGGAATCTGTTTTCTGTCACACATTTTGTAAACAGTCTTGATTTTCCGTTTAGTCAGGATAGAGACCTGTTTAACTGTCAAAGGGAAATTGAGCAAAGTCCCAATTATCTTGAATGCCATAGCTTTGATAATACACGGCAGCTCCTTATTCAAGTCCTTTTTCACTTCCTCGCGTATTGCGACTCTCAACTGTTCGAGAGTTTCATCAGTCAATTCTATTCTCTCCATACCATTATTAATTTAGAGGATGTGCAACGACTCTAAGGAGGTTTTCTTTAGGGATGATTTCGGAAGTGACGAAGAACCCATAATTATTGCTATCTGTCCGATTGAAGTAGAAGATGGCATTTCTGATTTTCTTCACAGAATCGTTGTTCTCAACTAAGCAAATCCTTGTTTCGTTCTTCCTGAACGTATGTAGCCAGTCAGTAGGACTGTCTATGACACGAGCTTGTTTGTGCCACCTTTTTATATTAGTGGCCACAGCTTTCTCCCTGCTGACTCTGGAGAGGTAATCGAATGATTTCTTTCCGAGCTTCAGCCTTCTTGCCGTGTGTTTAATAAAGTTTGTTGTGATACCCCTGAATGATTTTCTCCATTCTATTTCACTTTGAATAGAACGGATGACAGATTTTTGAGAGACGTCCTTAAGAATCTCAGTAAGCCGTTTGATTTGCTCCTCGTTTTCCTTTGAAACTTTTTCGTTCAATTGCAATGCCAAATCTTCGTTGCTTTTGGATCTGAAATTGTTAAATAGCCACAGTTCGTCGCTCCTGCTTAAAAAACTTCTTGCCATAACTAATTTTTTTTCTAAAAAGCTTGTCACTTACAATTATTATTATTAACTTTGCGTTTGAATTTCAAGTGTTCTTTGCGTGTTGTTAATGCCTCATTTACACTGATAAAGTTATAGTAGAAAAACTGAATCAAAAAAATGGGGCGCGAAGTTCAAGCGAAACCTGTCGAACATTATTCGACATATTTCGACAGCCTCGAAAAATTAACAATTATTAAGAACCATGAAGTCTAAAAACGGCAAGATTTAAGCGTAAATCACAAGCCTGAAAAAATTTTGATTTCAGTCCGAATCTCAAAGAAAAGAATCAAAATTTAAGGTTACGAGACCCCAAACAACTCGACTTTACGAGTTCGTCGGGACAAAAATCTCGCAAAGAGAACCCCAAATTTGATGTGAAATTTGAGATCCTCGCTAGAAAACATTGAAATAAAATCGAGATAGAGAATTGTGATGATTGCCCGTATTATAAGCAACTATCGCATATTTGATACCGATGCCAGACCGGAGCTTTAAGCGTGCCATCCGGATCACCAAACCTCCCGGCGGGATCACGAAAAAAACTAACTTGGGGAATCAGAACGTCGCACCTTTTGGGGGGTGTGACGTTCTTTTTTCATATTTGTACCTTTGCGTACAATGCTGATTATTTAGGACTTCCGACTTCAATAGAGAAAACCACTGACGGGCAAGTTTAAGTTTAACCTGCGAGTGCGTGGGCTGGAAGCAAGATTGACAAATTCGGACATACTTGGACATTTTGTTACTAATTTTGTTACCAACTTAGGGGTAAATTTTGTTACTAACTACAAAAATGGTAACAAAAAAAATGATATCCTGAAAGTGGAAACGAAAATTTTGAAATGAGGGTAATGAATCAAATTTTTAGGCCAAATTTCTCATGGTAAAAAATCGTTCAAATCCTATGTAGATTCCTTATGTTTCATTAGTACTTTCCGTATAAATTCTCTATAATTTCTCTATAAAGTCTCTATACATATAGGGATAGAGGTTTTATAGAGTTTTTATAGAGAATTTATAGAGTCTTTACTTAGGTTTTACTGAGAACATACTCAACTGATATATAGGTTTTGACTGGACTGGCATGAGCGTTGCCCCCTTAGGGTGTTTCCATGCCACCGCTAATCATATTTCTGTCGAAATGCCGATGTTTTCTGGGAAACAAGAGATGACTAAAGATTTTCCCAGGACACCAATGAAAAAGAATGATTGAGTGAATGGTGTAATTATCAGCACTTTATCACTTTGAAACTTGAAGATATTGTATCTAAGTTCAAAATTATTCAATCTGAAGTATTGTGTTTGCGTTTTTTTTTATACTTTTGCAAAAACATTCAGTTAATTTTGCAAATTTAGTATTAGATTTATAGGGTAATGAGAAAGATTCTTTTTGTTGTGTCTCTGTTCCTCGGTACGTTATCTGGTATGTCTCAAGAGAAAGTCATGAACATCTTGAAAACGGATGGAACTAGAGCTCAAACACGTGTGGCAGACCTGAAGCAAATCAGTTTCCTTACTGTGGATGAAGGCGGACAGGGTTTGATATTGAGAACGTTAGGTGGCGAGATGGCTGCTGTTCTTTTTGAGACAAATCCTGTCGTGACAGTTTCCAGTGGCAAACTGAACATTAAGCCAAGTTCGGAATCCACCATGTCATATGAGATTACAGACATTGCAGAAATTGTGTTTGGAGATGTGTCCGAGGCTACGGCTATCAGTAAACCAGAGAGTTTCGCATTTGTATTGCAGGATGCTGGCGCTTTGCTTCGAGATATTCCCCAAGGCATCAAGCCTCTCGTTTTTTCTCTTGACGGGCGCAGAATGCCGACTCCTCCCATCAGTAATGGTGAATTACGATTGAATCGTGCAACCCTTGGCACTGGTGTTTTCATCGTTAAAGTTGGCACATTTACAACCAAGATAAGACTTTAATTCACATTCTAATCAACATCAAGACTTCCCTTAAAATGAAAAAGATATTCCTGCTGGCCATCATCATTATGGTTTCTGTACAGCTCATGGCACAGCAATCTGCAACAATGATAACGAAACTCACCAATGGTGCTGTTGTTCGTACTGATGTGAATGAGGTTGAAAAGATTACATTTACTGATTCTGTTTTCAATATAAACAAAACCAATTCTCGCATTCTGGAAGCTGACGAGCTTTGCTGGCCCGAGGATCGTTTGCTTCCATTCTTCTCTCCACCAGCAAGTACGCTCAGGTCTCTCGACATGAGTAAGGCTTCCCTTAGCGACGAAGAACGTGTCATGTTCTGTACGCTGCAAGGCATCATCAACCGTACGCGTCCTCGTATCATCCTCTACAACCACAACGAAGAGCCGCAAAGTACTTGGCCATCAGCTCACAACTTAAAGACTGGTGCCATCTCTACCACCACTCCATATAATTTAGTAAAACCTTTCATCGAGGAAATCAACGGCTTGGTGCTTTATAGTCAACAGCAGAACGAACATTTCTCCAATCTGGCTGTCACGATTGCCGGATTAGACCGTTTGTTGCCTGTAACTGAAGAGATTAGGACGAAACTCATGAGCAGTGGTATGGACTTCCCCGTCGTTGTGGACCTCACTTCCCTGACGATGTCCAATGCTGTTGGTGTCTATACATATCTCTACAATAATTACTGGAGCCGCTGCAACCATCGTTTGCTTATCAGCGAGCGTCCCAAAATACCTTATGTTCATGACATCGGTGCTGCTTGTGGCTCCGCTTGCGTATACCTCGACCCCCGTAACTCAAGCGAATGTGCGCTGCTCGACAAGTTCCTTCGGGACATGACACCAGGTCGAGACATTGTTCTGGGCTGGTATCCAGAGGAGCGCTCCGGCGTGGGCGAGGCAACGAAGTACGGCTTGTCGACCGTTCCAGCCGACTTCTTCGAGAATACTACCGTATATACATCAGTCAACAGGTCTGTCAAAAAAGCTCCGGTTCCCAAGCGTCCAAAGCTTGAGAACAAAGTCTATGCTACAGTTTATCTTAGCGATGGAGACAACATCCAGTATTGTCAACACGCTATGGCAAAGATATTCGAGCAGGGAGGCCGTGGCCAGATGGCATTGAACTGGACCATCAGTCCTGCGCTGGCAGATTTTTCACCCGCAATGTTGAACTACTATTACGGCAAGGCAACAACCAACGACTGTTTTGTTTGCGGACCGTCCGGGCTGGGCTATGCCATGCCATTCAACGGGTTAGGCAGTGGCAGCGGCACATACTACACATCGTCAGGCACGACACTTACACCTTTCACCAAGCTAACTCAACGCTACATCGAGAAGGCAGGACTGCGAGTCATCACTATCTGGGACAATATCAGCACGTCCCAACGCAAAGCCTTTGCCGACAATTGTCCCTACCTTTACGGACTTACCATCAACGACTATGAGAGGCAGTCTAGCAGACTGGCCTATGCCGTACAGTCTGGTTGGCTTCCCATCGCCCCCCAGTATCCTTGCTATCGCGGCGATATTGACGGGATAACTGATTTCTTCAACCGTGACATCAAGAACTTCAACGGCACTAAGCCAATATTCGTCACAGGTCAGGCCGAGGTGTGGAAATTAGGTCCTGACCAACTCATTGCCCTAAAAGACAGGCTCAACGCGCTCTCGCCTGGCAACGTCAAAATTGTTAGGGCCGACCATTGGTTCAGCTACTACAGCGAGTCTCGCCACCTTCCCTTCAACATAACTTTGCTCGAGGATATGGAGATAACATCTTCACCAGCCAAGACAAATGTTAAATACGCAGCCAACGGTTCCCCTTCAGACGGGTATATCTGGGTTTCTCAAAACACCGATGGCATGGGCTGGGTACAGTTGGACTTCAAGGAGCCGTTCCAGATAAGCCGATATGTAATCCGTCATGCAGAAGCTGGCGGTTTAGACCCTCAACTCAACAGCCGCGACTTTACCGTCGAGACCAGTCTGGACGGTGTGACCTGGCAGACCATTGGCACCCATACGGGCAACATCTCACCCGTGACCGACGAGTCCATCACTCCCGTCGAAGCTCGTTACGTGAGATTGAACGTCACTAAAGGCGGCACGGACGGCTATGTTCGCATAGGCGATATCGAAGTCTATGGTTCGCATTGACAAGACTTCACAAACGACTCCATCCCGCATAGCTTCGAATCCAGTTGGAACGAATGGACGACAAACGATACCTTCTTAGTCTCATTCGCGAAGGTGAGCATCAGCAACAGGACTTCAAGTATCGTGTGGCCAACGCTTGCAAACTTGCCAAATCCGTCTCAGCTTTTGCCAATACGGATGGTGGCAGGTTGTTGATAGGGGTTAGTGATGATGGGCACTTGTCGGGAGTCCGCAGTGAAGAGGAGATATTCATGATGCATCAGGCTGCCTATAAGTTCTGCAAGCCCGAGCCAAGCATTTCCTTTGACACCTATCATGCCGAGGGACGCACCATTGTGAAGGCCACAGTTCCGCCTTCAGCCAAACGGCCTGTTTATGCTCGTGATGAAGAAGGACTGATGCGGGCCTATATCCGCATAAAGGATGAGAACATCTTAGCCTCGCCCGTTCATCTGGCACTTTGGCAAGAGTCGCAGAAGTTTCGAGGCTCGGTAATTTCCTATGATGATTCTGTTCGGCAATTGCTCAGCATCATGAAAGGAAGTCAGACCTTGAATCAGATAGTCCGCCTCTCCAAACTTCCTCGCCACAAAGTCATCATGCTCTTGTCACGCCTCATCCGTTTCGGTACGGTCAGGTGGGAATACATTGGCCAGCAGTTCCATTTCAGCCTGTCTTAAATGAAGCACGCTATCTTTGCAAAGATGGCTCGTTAAGTTTGCAAAGACGGCACGTTAAATTTAAGAATTAGCCTTTAGCCTGTTTTGCTGATTAGCGGTTCCTATATCTGATGGCAAGCATGGTGAGGTCGTCGCTCTGCTCTGCACCTGCTACAAACTTGCGCAGGGCTTCGGTCTGAAAGGCGATTAGGGATTCGGGGGCTATTGAGCCTTTGTCACGAAGTATCTGCTGAGCCACTTTCGTCATACGCTGTTTGCCGTATTGAACGTGGTCTTTGTCCTCGGCTTCCGTCAGTCCGTCGGTATAGAGGAAGATTGTGGTGCCTGGATGGATGAGGGCGGTCTGTCCTTCGTAGTTCCAATCAGGCATCGTACCAACGGGAATATTATTGTTTGTGGGAAGCAGTCCTGTCCCTTTGCCGATGAGCAGGGGTGCTTCGTGGCCAGCATTGCAGTAGTGCAGTTGACCCGAAGCCAGGTCGAGCACCCCGACAAATAGCGTGACGAACATGTCCGAGTCGTTCATCTCCACCATCGACTGATTGATGGCTGTAACGATGCTTGCGGGCTCGTCTTCACTGGCAGATACATTGCGGAAGAGGCTTCTCGTGACTGCCATCAAGAGCGAAGAAGGCACCCCTTTTCCTGCAACGTCCCCTATGCAGAAGAAGAGCTTTTCGTCGCGAACGTGAAAGTCATAGAGGTCGCCCCCTACTTCTTTCGCCGGTACTAGCGAGGCATAGATGTCGAATTTGGCTTGGAGTCGAGCGTCGAGCGTCGAGAGTCTGGGCAACATGCTTTGCTGAATGTCGCGGGCAATACGCAACTCGCTACCTATTCGTTCCTTTTCGGCATTGGCTTTCTGGAGCGAGCGGGCGCTTCGGGCTGTCCGGTAGATGATGTATCCCAGCAAGGCTATTCCTGCCAGCATGAGTAGCGTCAGGTACAGACCTCTTTCCCGCAAGTCGGCATATATCTCGTCCTGATTGCAAACGACAGACATCGACCAGCCCGTCTCGCCATCCACGGGAGCATAGAACACGCTGATTTTCTTGCCATTATTGTCTGTGATGTCTTGGTGACCACTTTGTCCACTCATTTGTTGCTGGTTGATGAATCGGGTAGTGGTGTCCGAGGATGTGGAAGTAACCTCTTGGATGGTGCTATGCATGACGAGTTTCTCGTCAGGACCTACCATTACCATGCCTTTGCGGGAAATCACGACATTGAAGCTCGAGGGATAGATGTGGCTGGAATTAATGACGCTGGAAAGCCACTCCAACGAGACATCGGCACCCAGCAGGGCCACTGTCTCTCCTTTGCTGTCATGAATGGGAATGGTGTAGGTGCAGAGCATCATCTTCGCTCCTGCGTTATCGTAATAGGGCTCGCTCCAAACGCCCTTGCCTGCCTTTGTGCCATTCACGTAAAAATCAGCTTCAAGGTAATTGTGCGAGGCACTACCGATTTGCGCTTCATCTATTGAACCGTCCTGACGCTGGGCAACATAAGGTTCGAACCAAAGCCCTTTTTCTTGGTAATAGTTTGCCCTGAACATAAGTCCAGCCCCAACGATGGTTGGGTTGTGCTCAACCATTCTTCGGAGGACAGGATAGAGTGAATCTGGCTCTTCAAGGCTACGTTCTGCCGCCCAAACGGTATTGCTGATGGCGGTCTCAACAGCAACCATCACCTTTTGAATCTCGAGGTTCTTTACGCGCAACTCTGTTTCTGCCCTGTGTTCCACCTCTTCCCGTATGCCTTTGCGGGCATACAGATATTGCACGATAAAGATGAGCTCCAGCAAAACAGCTACGGTGACGATGATGAAAATGCTGTACTTCTTTCTCATAACGTCCAATTGCTAAAGGTCTTACATACTTCCTTGATGTAGTCAAAACGTTGTGCCACACGTTCGTCGAACATGGTTTTGCATTCCTCTATAACTGTTTCGGGGAAAGAATCGGAGAGTGCCAACCAGCTGAAATTCCTGATGCGCGACACCACTTCAATCTGTTTCTTTCGCTCCTCGATGGCCTCTGCTGGCAGTCCTTCGAAATAATATTTAATTGCTTGATCCCAAAAACGTTGGCCCAACTCGCGCGGTATGCCAATCGTCTTCTCGTAATCGCCAATGAGAGTTACCATCGAGGAATAGGAATGTCCCAAGTCGAGTAGGGGATGGCCGTATCCAACCTCGCCCATATCGATGAGCATCAGTTGACCATCTTGCACCATAACATTTTTTGTCTGCAGGTCAAGGTGGAGCAGTTGGTTACCTGCTGGAATGCTGTCGAGAATGCAAAGCATCATGTTGATGCTTTCTTCCGGGAAATAACGGCGAATATATTCAATCTGCTGACGTTCGTGTTGCACGGCAGATGGTATGTTCCCGCCCTCGGGAACCCCTATCTCGTGCATCTGCTTGAAGAGGTCAGCATACTTCCTCGCACACTCATCAATTTGTTCAGGATGTTGCTTCAAGTAAGCACTTAGTGTAGTTGCTTTAAGTAATTCATATATAAGACCATAGCGTTCTTCTTCTTCTTGATTAGATTGGACAACTTTAACGATGTCAAAGGATATTGCCGTTGGCATTCCAAGCACAAAAGCTTCCTTCGAGAGCGTTATCTCTCGACGTACATTTTCCATTGTCGTGCCCTCGCGGAAAACTTTGATAATTGTATCGCCATCCAATCGATAAACCTTCCCTACGCTACCGATTCCAATCAATTTGCAGCCTTCGATACTCAATCTTCGCATGGCTCGTTCCACAGTCATGATTTTTGTAAAACCAGTCGTTTCGAGCACTTCATAGACTTGCGGCTGCACATTGATTACGCGAAAGTCTTTGTGTCGTTTCGCTAGGGAAAGCAAGATGCGAAGGCCCGAACTGGAAATGTATTCCAGTTTCATGGCATCACAGGTCAACGAATCGATGGACACCATCTTTTCCAACTCACGACTAATCTTGAGATTAGCTTCAACTGAAGTAGCCGTGTCCAGATGTCCTGCAAAAGAGATTATCACATCATTTCCGCTGTGTTGAATGGTCGTCATAGCGTCAGAATCAGTCGTAATTGTTGATATTTGACAGCGAAATTACGAATAATTCTTGAAATTACAACGAAAACTTGGCAGAAAAGTGAAAATGTAAACTCAGGTTGTAATATTTAAGCCTTGAAGCGACAATTGTGACGAGTCTATATTTACCACTCATCGACCTTTTGTTCCTGACGGAAAGTATTCAATTGTTCTTGGAGGCGAGACAGATGTTTTGCATATTTCTTGTCAGCAAGAACGTTTTGAAGTTCGTTGGGATCTTTTTTTAGGTCGAAGAGTTCATCGTAAGAACCATCCTTGCCATAGAAGTGAATCAACTTATAACGACCGTCACTCACGCCATCATGACGCATGACATTATGTTCTGCAGGGCAGTCATAGTAGTGATAATACAGGTATTTGCGCCAATTTTTGGGTGCTTTTCCACTACGAGACATGATGGGCAGCAGGGAGGTTCCAACCATTTGTTGGGGCTTTTCTGCATCTGCAATATCAAGGAATGTTGGTGCAAAGTCAATATTTTGCACGAGAGCATCACTCTTCACACCGCCTTTCATGCCTGGAGCAGAGACGAGTAGGGGAGTGCGAAACGACTCTTCATACATGAATCTTTTGTCGAACCATCCGTGCTCGCCCATATAAAATCCCTGATCACTAGTATAAACTACCATCGTGTTGTCCATCAAGTTGTTAGCCTCTAAGTAATCAAGTAATCGTCCAACCTGCACGTCAATGCTATGGATGACGCGCATATAGTCACGAATATAACGTTGATACTTCCACCGAAGCAAGTCGTCTCCACTCAAATGTTGAGCCAACATATCTTCGTTTCGAGGATTATAGACTGATTCCCAAGCCTGTCTTTGTTCGGGTGACATGCGAGACAACTGATGACGGAAACCGTCGCCATTCCGCTCGTGCGTATAACCCATTCCTGGCTTAATTTGTGTCACCTTAAGATCATAGCACATCTCCATGTCTTTAGCAATACTCATTTGCTGATTATGTGCAGCTTGTCCTCTCGTTGCATAGTCATCATAGAATGTTTCAGGAAGTGGAAACTCTACATCTTCATAGAGATTTAACATATCCAGAGGTGGCATCCAATTACGATGAGGTGCTTTATGGTGAACAAAGAGCGCAAAAGGTTTGTCTTTGTCACGTTGCTCGAGGAACTCAATAGCGTGATCTGTGATGAGATTTGTTGCGTAACCTTTCTCGACGACATACTTCCCATCAGTTTCTTTCGAACGGAATTTGGGGTCATAATAGTCGCCTTGACCTGGAAGAATATGATAGGTGTCGAACCCTTTTGGCTCGCAAAGCATGTGCCACTTACCAATCATACAGGTCTGATAACCAGCCTTCTGAAGGTATTCACTAACGAAAGGAGCGTTCTCGTCAATAGGACAATCGAGCGTTCTTTGACCGCTCTGATGACTATACATACCGGTCATCAAACAAGCACGACTGGGTGTGCTGAGCGAGTTCTCTACATAAGCGCGACGGAAAAGCATTCCTCGTTCAGCAAGACGGTCAAGGTTTGGAGTTGGAGCTTGCTTGCTCAGTTGATGTCCATACGCGCTGATGGCTTGATAGGAATGGTCGTCACTCATTATATAGACGATATTCCAACGCTGAGCAGATGCTGCTTGGAAGGCACAACTGCCTAGTAAAAAGAGTGGGAGACTGTTTTTCATTGTATCATTCTTTCTTGTGCGATTGCAATTTCTTGCATGATTCGCGTTACATAAGGTATAATTATATGGCAATCTTGCTTGTTCTCGATGAGTGCAAGGAACTCGCTAAACTCGTAACTTAAGCGTTGACGATTGCCTTCACACTTGTAGGTAACAGGTTCTTTTCCATTGAGATGCAGCGTAAACGACTCGAGGATACTGACCGATCCATGAACCTCAATATATCCGTCTTCACCCTGAATACACCCATACGAAAGGCCATCCGAGTCTTTCGAGGCACTTAAAACTGCCAACGAAGTAGGGTAGTGACAGAGTAGGGTACCGCTCGTATCAATGCCGTTAAAGCCTCTATTGCAATCATAGCGAACTGTTCTTGGAGGTCCGAACAAGGCTATCGCGAAGCAAAGGTTGTAGATATTCAGATCTGCAAGCGTTCCTCCAGCCATATTTGGGTCGAAAACTGGAGTCAGTTCACCTTTCAGATAACGATCGTAACGACTGCTTCTTTGTGCAAAGTTACAATGAATCATCCTCACTATACCAATCTTCGGCATGACATCTTGCAGTTGACGAAAGAGCGGCATATAGAGCAGCGAGAAGGCTGGCAAGCAGTAAACGCATCGTTGGATAGCCGTGTCAATGAGTTCTTCTGTTTGAACTCGATTGACGGCAATGGGTTTCTCTACAATAACATTCTTTCCAGCCATCATGGCCTGCATGGCATATTCGTGATGAACATGATTCGCATTGGCTATGTAAACGAAGTCTGCTTCTGCTTCCTGAAGCATTCGTTGGTAATCGGTATAAACATAACCTGTCGGAGCATAAGCCTGACAGAGGTCGATTGCATGTTCGACGCTATGCTCGCGAGCAAAGACTCCCGTCACTTCAATCTTTCCTGCGAACTCTTCATGAAGCATTCGCATCACTTCTTCGGCAATCTTACCAGTTCCTGCTATAGAGATTTTCATGTTTATCCTCGAACTTTTCTGCAAAGATAATTGTTTTTGATGAATAAACAAAACATTTCATCAAAAACTGCCAAGACAACCAACCTATCATATTATCCACGATTTCTTACTAAACATAACGCCAATTATCGTTTGAGATAATGAATAGTCTTTAATAATAACTCGTGGATGCTTCTAAAACATCACACGTTAACTTTATAAACTTGGCACGTTATCTTTGCAAACATGACACGTCGAATTTACAAACATGGCATGTCGAGTTTGAAGACTTAACAGGAGTTGTTAACGGATGATTCTTGATAAAAAAGAAGGCAATGCGTTCCGTATTGGAAGCATTGCCTTCTTATGGAAACTGATTTCGTTCGTTTAGAGGATTCCCAATTCCTTGAAAACCTTCTTGAGTTTAACGACTGATTCGTCGACTTGTTCGCGTGTATGATTAGCCATAAGCGCATAACGGACGAGTGTATCCTGCGGAGCACAAGCTGGAGGAATAACAGGGTTGATGAAGACGCCTTCATTAAAGGCCTTCGCAACTGCCATAAATGTCTTGTCTGTGTCGCGAACATAAAGCGGAATGATTGGGCTTTCTGTATCGCCAATCTCGAAACCTTCCTCGCGGAAACGCTTCAAAGCATAGTTCGTAACACTCCAAAGTGCCTCCAAACGCTCTGGTTCATTTTGAATGATGTGCAGAGCCTCGCGAGCTGCGGCTGTTGCTGCTGGCGTACAACTAGCACTGAAGATGTAGGTGCGAGCTGTGTGGCGAAGCCAGTTGATAATGCTACTATCAGCAGCAATGAAGCCACCAATTGAAGCAAGACTCTTCGAGAAGGTTCCCATGATGAGGTCCACTTCGTCTGTCAAGCCGAAATGATTGCAAACGCCCCTACCCTGTTTGCCGAAAACACCGATTCCATGAGCCTCGTCAACCATAATGGCAGCATTGTATTTCTTCTTTAACTTAACGATTTCGGGCAACTTGCAAAGGTCACCTTCCATGCTAAAGACACCATCTACAACAATGAGTTTCACACGATCAGGGTCACACTTCTGGAGTTGCTTCTCGAGATCCTCCATATCGTTGTGCTTGTACTTGAGTTGTGTGGCAAAGCTAAGACGGCGACCATCCACGATACTTGCGTGGTCACGGTCATCACAAATGACATAATCATTGCGGTCAACTATCTGACTAATGACGCCGCTATTAACTGTAAAGCCAGTTGCAAAGCACAAAGCCTCGTCTTTTCCAACAAATTCAGCCAGTTCTTTCTCGAGCTGAACATGTATGTCGAGGGTTCCGTTAAGGAATCGACTGCCAGCACAACCGCTGCCATATTTCTGCATTGCCGCGCAACCGGCATCGATAACACGCTGGTCTCCAGTAAGACCAGTATATGCATTTGAGCCAAACATCAGCACACGACGGCCTTCCATGATAACCTCTGTGCCCTGCTTGCCTTCAATCTCACGGAAGTAAGGGTAAATTCCCTGCGCCATAAACTCTTGTGGGAGTGTGTATTTGGCACATCTGTCTTGTAATAATCCCATATTTTCTATATATAATGCTCTATCAAAAGAGCCATAATTTTGTGCAAAGGTACTCCTTTTTCTTGAAATATCGACGTACTTAGCCGAAAAAAAATGCATTGTGTGTCTAATTATACTAATAATGTACGCGAATTAAACAAAAATCATTATCTTTGTGCACGAATTATGGACAAGCAGATAAAGATTTTATTCATTGTGAACCCCATATCGGGTACTTCAGATAAGCGACACATTATCGACCTTATTCCGAAGTATCTCGACAGTTCTCGCTTCCAATGGACCATACGCTACACAGAGCACAAGGGACACGCTGCGCAGTTCGTCGGCGAGGCAATAGAGGAAGGTATGGACGTTGTTGTGGCTGTAGGGGGAGATGGAACTGTCAATGAAGTTGCACGTAGTCTTGTCCACACAAACACCGCTCTGGGCATCATTCCATGCGGAAGCGGCAATGGACTCGCACGTCACCTCTATATTCCCATGAATCCTGATGGCGCTTTGGAGGTTCTTTCTGACTGTCACATCGAGAGTCTTGACTACGGAATGATAGACGAAGTGCCTTTCTTCTGCACTTGTGGTGTCGGATTTGACGCGTTTATCAGTGACAGATTTGCCAAGAGCAATCGTCGCGGACTGCTTACTTACATCGAAAACACCCTGAAGGAAGGGCTGAAATACAAGCCCGACACATATGAGATAACGATTGATGGCGAGCGACAAACCTATAAGGCTTTCCTAATTGCATGTGCCAATGCCAGTCAGTACGGCAACAATGTCTATATCGCCCCCCATGCAAGTATGAGCGATGGACTGATGGATGTGACGCTGATGGAACCTTTCACCGTCCTGGAGGCTCCACAAATTGCCATTCAACTCTTCAATAAGACAATCAACACAAACAGTCGCATCCATTCATTCCGTTGCCAACATCTGCACATCAAACGTTCTGCGCCAGGCGTTATCCACTTCGACGGCGACCCAAAAGACGCAGGTGAAGAGTTGGATGTAAGGCTTATCCCTCAAGGTATCCGCATGGTTGTCAATACGAAAGAGCAGCCATATATGCCTCCCCTACTCCGCACATTCTCGGACTTCTATCATGGTGTGAACGAAGAAATCACGTCATTCGGTTCCGAACTCAAAGCCGATTTCATGGAAGGCAGCCGTCGTATTAATGCCATTAACAAGGAGCTCCTGCGAAAACTAAGGAAGAAACCTTAGTTCTTCCTCAAAACTTTTGTGGATTGCAGCCTTTTGTTCCTCCGACAACGACGGCTCAACTTGATCCAAAGCGTGTTGCAAAGCATTGATTGCTTTTGATTTAGCTTGCTGATATCCCATTTTAACTCCGCTTCTATAAGGTGTTGATGGAAGCAAGGCTCTGTTGAAATTTCCGTCGCTCATTTGCCTTTCTTGTCTTCGTATTTGTCTTTACCCCAGCACTTTTCCATTTGTGCTCGAAGTTTATCCTCTGCCGGATTGTTCTGAGGTTGCCAGAAACGTTGTCCCTTCAACTCGTCAGGCAAGAACTGCTGTAGAACGAAATTGCCTTCATAGTCGTGGGCATATTTGTAACCTTTGCTGTATCCGAGGTCTTTCATCAATGATGTGGGAGCATTCCTGAGGTGTAGAGGGACAGGTTGATTGCCGGTTTCCTGAACTTTTTGGAGTGCGTCGTTGATGGCCATGTAAGCGGAATTGCTCTTCGGACTTGAGGCAAGATAGACGGTTGCTTCAGCCAAAGGAATGCGACCTTCAGGCCAACCGAGTTTCATCACAGCGTCGAAAGCGGCATTAGCCAACAGAAGGGCATTCGGATTGGCGAGTCCAATGTCTTCACTTGCACTGATAACCAGCCTTCTTGCTATGAATGCAGGGTCTTCGCCACCCTCAATCATGCGTGCTAACCAATAGATAGCCGCATCCGGATCGCTGCCTCGAATGCTCTTGATGAAAGCAGATATGATGTCGTAATGCATTTCGCCATCCTTGTCGTAGGCCAGCGGATTCTGTTGCAAGCAATTTGTAACGGCTTCATCCGTTATTTCAACATCGCCTTCTTTGGGTGCTGACTCATAGACAAGCTCCAGTATGTTTAGCAACTTTCGCGCGTCACCTCCACTGAAACGAATCAGCGCGCCTGTTTCAGTGAAACGGAATACACGCTTACTCAACTCGACATCATGCTCGACTGCATAGTGAGCGAGTTGCATTAAATCGTTCTCTTCGAGTGGTTTTAGCGTGTAAACCTGGCAACGTGAAAGCAGCGGACGAATCACTTCGAAAGAGGGATTCTCCGTCGTAGCGCCAATGAGCGTGACAATTCCCTGTTCCACAGCCCCCAGCAAGGAGTCTTGTTGCGACTTGGAAAAGCGGTGAATCTCGTCGATGAAAAGTATCGGATTGTTCTGGTTAAAGAACCTCGTCGAGCGAGCCTTCTCGATAACATCACGCACGTCCTTAACGCCACTCGTCACAGCGCTCAATGTAAAGAAGGGTACTTCCAACTTGCGAGCGATAATACTTGCAAGCGTAGTCTTTCCAACTCCAGGAGGTCCCCAGAGGATAAAGCTGTAGACATGGCCGCTCTCCAACATTTTCCGAAGCACAGCACCAGGTCCAACCAGGTGTTGTTGCCCGATGTAATTGTCGAGCGTCAACGGACGCATTCTTTCTGCTAAAGGTTGCATAACGTTTGCAAAGATACGAAATTAAATCGAGAAATGAACCTTATTATTTAAGAAAATGTGTTAATCCACAAAACATCACGGGTGATGCCTGAAAACTTAACACGTCGAATTGCGAAACTTAACACGTCGAATTGCGAAACTCGGCACGTCGAATTAATGAAATCGACACGTTATGTCTGCAACCTAGCCACGAGTCGTTTGTACTTGACACGAATAGAAGCCCAACTTATACAAGGTGAAAAGCAATTGATTTGGGTGTTTCCCAAGCAGATTCTTGCGAATAGATGATTTGGCCAGCCTAAAGAAAAAGCATGTCAAATCAAGCAGACAAAGGCGTTTTAAACGTATTGCCATCTCGGAAACACGTACATTCTGCTTCTGTCCGGAACTCATCGTTGCAAGGGTTCGAAGGGCTGTCTCCGTCTTTTGAAGATAGTCTTCTGCATTCTCAAGACCGAGATGTGTCAGTTTATTCTCGATATGAAGTACGTTTATGTTGCGCTTCTTCAGCTCCAAGCCGAATTGCGTATCCTCATGTCCGTATTGTTTCAGACTTTCATCAAAGCGTATTGATAGAAAAAGAATTCTTTGAATGAGGAAATTAAACGTGGTGAATTGTGCATAGGGATGCTGACGCCTGTATGATAGGGTGAGCCGCTTCTCTGCAGCAACCTCGTAATCATAACGAAGACGGGCTTCCGGTCGAGGACATTCGGGCAAGTTTCCAGTTCCTCCACATACGACTCGTGACTCATTTGAGGCAGTCAAATAGTCGGCAATGAAGTTCTGACTCTTCACTTCCGCATCAGCATCTATGAAGAGAAGCCACTCTCCTTTTGCTTCTTCGGCAAGTCGATTGCGTATCGAAGACCTCCCCAAATTATGTTCAGGCTTGTAGATATGCACTTTTTCATCTGTAGTCGGCAACTGAATTGCTTCGGCAGAATAGTCGTCACCTACAATTATTTCAGCATCCTCAGGCAATTGCTCCAGCAATTGTAGCACAAGATGGCTGCAATCGTAATTGTATGTTGGTATGAGAATAGAGAGTTTCATGGGTTAGAATGGCATTCCGACAGCAAAATGGAAGGTAAAGTCACGTTTGAACTTGGGATGGGCAATGGGGAAATGTTGGCGGCTGTCCGTATAAGCAGGGTTAACCGCTTTCATGCCTGCATCGAATCGAAGAATAAAGAAATTAAAGTTAAGTCGCAAGCCTAGACCATAAGAAACGGCAATTTGTTTCCAGAATTCATCGAAGCGGAACTGGCCTCCAGGCTGGTCTTTATAGTCCCTGATGGTCCAGATATTACCCGCATCAATGAAGGCTGCGCCGTCGATCTTCCAGAAGAGGTGTGTCCTGTACTCTGCATTCAAGTCGAGTTTAATGTCACCTGTCTGGTTGATGAAGTCGATTTTGCCGTCCGTTCCTTGGAAACTGCCTGGTCCAAGCTCACGAACACTCCAGCCACGAACGCTGTTGGCACCGCCGCTGAAGTATCGCTTTTCATAGGGAAGGATATAAGAATTGCCGTAAGGAAAGGCGATTCCGAGTGCCGCATGAAGTGCTAAGGAATTGTTCTTGTTGATGAGAAAACTTTTGCAGAAAGCGAAATCAAACTTCGCATATTGCGCATAAGCGATGTTGAAGAGTGTATATTTCCCTTCATCATTCTGCGGAGTCTTAGTCGCGCTAGTTATTCCATAGAGCAGATTGCCAGCAGTCTCAAGGGCGAGTCGAATGGTGTAGGCATTCGTTCCGTAGTTTGAGGCTGATGCTCCGAGCGGTCTTGAAGTGTAGGAGAAGTGATAGCTCCAGTTCATGATGAAGAGGTTCTCGTAGTTATACTTCAAGATAGCATTGCGATTCTGCGGGTCGCTCAAGTACTTTTCGCGGAAGGTATCACTTATCCAAGGCATGAAGACGTAGTCGAGATTCAACAGATCAAAGCGATGCTGATACTGTCTGTTCATGCGAGTCCAACGATAACGCAGCGCTCCCGTAAGGACTCGACGATGGAACTCGGGTCGGTCTTGCGAATCAAAAGCCAGGTTTATCTCGGTTGTTGCTTGGGCATTACGTCGGAAAGAGGGTCGCAGGAAAGGGAACTTGAAGTCGGGAAACATGAGACCCGCCTCGACACTGTACTCGATGAAGTTCTGGTCGGCATAGCCACTCAGTCCCTTTATCGCTTCGAAAGCGCCTCGAAGTTTAATGTTAAACAGCTCCGAGCCCTTGAAGAGATTCCTGTTCTGGTAAGTAAGGCTGGCTGCTGCACCAAGGTCTCCAGCCGAGTTGGTGCCTTCAAGTTCAGCACTAAATGAGTTTCGTTTGTTGGGAGACAACGAGATACTGACATCAAGGGTGTCGCTACCGTCCTTTCTCTCCTCGATGCGAACGTTGGAAGCAAGTACTGCGCTTAGTCGAGTCATACGCGCATACGTCTCGTGCATATCTTTTTCCCGATAGAGTCCGCCTGTGCTTATGGCCGTAGCATTCCTAAGAACCTTTGGACGCAGGAAAGGCTTTTCGTCCTGGAAGTCGTAGGTAATGTTCCCGATATGATAGCGATGATGCGAAAGGTCCGTTGAATCGGCATTTCCCGAGGCTGTCTTCACAATCATCTCGACATCGGCCAGATGTTGTCCAAGCGTGGTGTCCACGCGGAAGTGGACGTAGTCTTTGTTGAAATTATAGTAGCCATTCTCCACGAGCAAGCCGTAGAGCCTACTTCTTTCGGCATCCAATTCATTGATGCTATAAGGCTGTCTCTGCTCCGCATTCCGCCCTATCGCTGGTTCATAGTTAAGGCTGTCGAGAATGTGATGCAGCGAATCGTCTTGAACATCAAAGGAGAAGTCGCGAATATGGTAGCGTTCATGAGGGACAATACGATAGAATATCTTCATCTTGTCCTTCTTAGCTTTCTCCAGTAAAAGCACTTCTGCATTGAGATAGCCTTGGTTGCGGACTGCATGCTGCATGTTGTTGCAGGCTTGAATGGTGCGTTCGCGGTCGTAGATGACGGGTGCTTCGCCCAAATGACGCAGAAAGCGATTGAAGCGTTTCGTGCTGTCTCTGCCCGAAAGACTGTATATGCCAAGTGGAACATTAAAGATGGAGAACCACTTGCTGTTGGGCCTTTGAGGCATATAGGCCTGTAGTTCTTCCGTTCCCACCTGTTTGCCTTCGCTGCTGATGCTTGTTCCTGTAAGCAGATAGCCGTCTTCAGGAATGAAACGAGACGTGTGGCATCCGCTCAAAAGCATGAGGAAATGCAACAGAAGAACTGGTTTTATGAGTCGTTTTAGCAGATTCACGCTACAAAGATACGACAATTAGTTCATAATTCAACGTTCATAATTCATTATTTTATTATTTTTCGTAACTTTGCAGACAGCAATGAACCATAAACCATGATATCTCGAACTCGTATTAAATGGATTAAGTCTCTGGAGATGCGGAAGTATCGTCTGCAAGAGAAAGCATTTGTAGCCGAAGGTCCTAAGCTTGTGGGCGAACTGCTTCCCTACTCCACACCTTTATATATTGCAGCTACAAAGGATTGGCTCGACGCGAACCGTCATCTTCTTCGAGCAGTCAAGGAGGTGGACGAGGTGAGTCAAAGGGAGTTGGAAAGGGCGAGTCTCTTGCGAACGCCTCAAAGCGTCTTGGCCGTTATGCCCATTCCTGAGAGGCGGCTCGACATTTCGTCCTTGCAGAAGAAGCTTGTCATAGCGCTGGACAGCGTACAAGACCCGGGCAATCTTGGCACGATTCTTCGCATAGCAGACTGGTTCGGCATTCACGTGGTCTTGTGTTCCGAGGGAACAGTCGACGTTTATAATCCGAAATGCGTGCAGTCCTGCATGGGAGCTTTGGCGAGGGTCAAGGTCTTTTACTGCAACCTTCCGGAGGTGCTTGGGCAGGTCGAGATGCCTGTATTCGGCACTTTCCTCGACGGAACAGATATATATAAAGAAGAACTTTCGGGGGAAGGAATCATCGTGATGGGCAACGAAGGGAACGGCATCAGCCAGCCTGTTGCGAAGCTGGTGAACCGTCGTTTGTACGTTCCAAACTACCCAAAAGGTTCACTCACCACAGAGAGTCTCAATGTGGCGGTCGCTACGGGAATCGTTTGTGCTGAGTTCAGGAGGAGATAGCCCTACTCGTCTTCGTCGCTTTCGCTAACATCTTCGATTGAGAGACCTTCCTCTTCGAGGTCTTTCACGTCGGCTTCTGGCGTCAGACTGCTGTAGTAAGTGTCGTCGTTGTCGAGCACATCGTCGTCATTATCCTCGTCGTTATTCAGGTCTTCGGGCAGAGAAATGGGATTGCCGTCTTCGTCGTATTCCCTTTCCGGCAGGTCCATGTGAATCTTCTCGACTGGGTCTTTCTTCTTTGCGAAGATAGCTTCCACCCAAGTTCCCTTGGGTATTTCCAGAACATCGAAGCCCTGTGCCACCTTCTTATCTACGGTGCCGCCAGGAGTATGAATGCGGCTTGCGGGAAGTTGGGTAGTGCTTATCTCGAATCCAGTCTCTATAATGTCGCGAATAGCAAGGGCTATTGCGTCCCATCCGCCGCCGAAGTTGCGGTCGATAAGCTCCAGAAGCATGGCAGTCGAAATGTGTCGGATGTTCTCGTAGCTGAGGTCTGTGATGCGTTCGATTGCTTTTCTGCGGATAGCCACACAGCCTTTCTCCTCGTTGCAATGTGTCAACTTAGCCCAGCCGCCGTTCTCATATTTGGCAGCCTCGCGCTCGTCTGCAGGATTATAATGTACCACCTCGAAGGCAAGCCTGATGGTGTTGAGCAACTTCATCTCGCTAATGCTGAAGTCCTCACCTTGTCTTTCGCGCTCCCAAGCCTCGGAGATTGCGTATTCATCGAAGTCCCAAATATTGTTTGAATTGAGGTCCAAGATGCTTTCAAGCTTCTTAACAGTCTTCTTCGGAGCTTTCTTTTTGGCGGTTTTCTTCTCTTCTTTCATAGTTTGTTTGCGTTAAATCTGCTGCAAAGATACGAATAAGCGAGCAGAATACAAAAGGAAAACGAAAGTTTTTCTTTATATTGTCGAGCGAGAGTATTTTCGACGTAGTCAAAGTTAAGAATCAGCGAGCACAATACAAAAGGAAACGAAAAATATTTCTGATTACAAACGGATAATTTTATAGTCGAACGTTTGAAGATGTCTCTGAAAGCGTCTGCTAACGTGACACGTTAAGATGCAAAACTTGGCACGCCATCTTTGCAAACTTAACGTGCCATCTTTGTAAACCTATCACGCCATCTTTGTAATCGTCCAAAGTAGAGATGTGTTTTTATCCATAATGTTTGGTTATTTGCTCGCTTTTATGTACCTTTGCATCATGAATCAATTCGAGCTCATATCTGATTATGTTCCGACGGGAGACCAGCCCGAAGCTATTCAGCAACTGACGGATGGCATCCGAGAGGGCGTTAAGGCTCAGACGCTTCTGGGCGTTACGGGCAGCGGAAAGACGTTCACCATCGCCAACGTCATCCGTAACATCAACCGCCCTACCCTCATCCTCTCGCACAACAAGACGCTTGCCGCTCAGCTCTACGGCGAGATGAAGCAGTTCTTCCCGCACAATGCTGTGGAGTACTACGTCAGCTACTACGACTACTATCAGCCGGAAGCCTACATGCCTTCTACTGATACGTACATCGAGAAGGACTTGGCCATCAACGAGGAAATCGATAAGATGCGGCTCTCGGCTACAAGCGCTTTGCTTTCTGGAAGGCAGGATGTCATCGTGGTTAGCAGCGTTTCCTGCATCTATGGAATGGGCAATCCATCGACTTTCTACGAGAGTCTGCTCGAACTTCACGTGGGTCAGAAACTCGACCGAAACGAGTTATTGCGTCGCCTAAACGAGCTGCTTTATGTCCGCAACGATATAAGTCTGTCCAGAGGGGAGTACAGGGTGAAAGGTGACACGGTGGACATCGCCCTTGCCTACAGCGATTTCCTGCTCAGAATCACTTTCTGGGATGATGAAATCGAGAGCATCGAAGAGCTTGATGCTGAGTTGCTTGTACGCATTCAGCTCTATGATTGCTACAAGATATATCCTGCCAATCTCTTTATGACCACGAAGGATGCTCAAGACAGGGCAATCGTGCAGATTCAGGAGGACCTTCGTGCGCAAGTTTCTTTCTTTGAGAGTCAAGGGAAAGAGCTTGAGGCAAAGCGTCTGCACGAACGCGTCACCTACGATATAGAAATGATTCGCGAGCTCGGTCATTGTTCCGGAATCGAGAACTACAGCCGTTACTTCGACGGACGCAAGCCTGGAACTCGTCCCTATTGCCTGCTCGACTTCTTTCCCAAGGACTTCCTCATGGTCATCGACGAAAGCCATGTGTCTGTGCCTCAACTGCATGCGATGTACGGCGGAGACCAGGCCCGCAAGACGACTCTCGTGGATTATGGGTTCCGTCTGCCTGCTGCGAAGGACAACAGACCGCTGAAGTTCGAGGAGTTTCAGGAGATGACGAACCAGACTATATACGTCAGCGCAACTCCTGCGGACTATGAAATTCAGCAAAGCGAAGGCGTTGTCGTGGAACAAGTCATCAGGCCGACGGGTCTGCTCGACCCTCTCATCGAGGTTCGTCCCACGGAAAATCAGGTGGACGACCTCATGGAAGAGATTCAAGGGTGCATCGAAAGGAAGGAACGTGTGCTGGTCATCACGCTTACGAAACGTATGGCCGAGGAAATGACGGAGTATTTGCTTGGTAATGGCATTCAGGCAACTTACATCCATAGCGACGTCGATACGCTCGACCGCGTACGCATTCTGAGCGAACTTCGCCTGGGTAAGCATGATGTGCTGGTCGGCGTGAACCTCCTCAGAGAAGGCCTCGACTTGCCGGAAGTCTCGCTTGTTGCCATCCTCGATGCAGACAAGGAAGGTTTCCTGCGCAACCAAAGAAGCCTGACACAAACGATAGGTCGTGCTGCTCGAAACGTCAATGGCAAAGCCATCATGTATGCAGACACCATTACAGAAAGCATGGCTGCCACCATCAACGAGACCAATCGACGTCGCGAAAAGCAGTTGCATTACAACGAAGAGCATGGCATCACTCCTCGGCAGATACGCAAAGACCAGTCATCTCCCTTCAATACTGGCCTGGAAGGACCGCAAGCATACGTCGAACCGGCACATTATGAAGTCCTTGCTGTTGCTGAAGCTGAGACGATGACACTCGAAGAGAAGAAGCAGCGCATAGCGAATCTCAAGAGGAAGATGCAGGAAGCAGCCAAGAAGCTGGAGTTCGTCGATGCCGCCATCTTGCGCGACGAAATGCTTCGCCTGCAAGCAGAAATAGAATAAGAAAAGGCCTCGCCAACTAATAACGTCAGCGAGGCAAACTGTTTTCTCGGGTGTATTTAATGTTTGTTTGTGGTATCCCTACATTATATAATGTATAATGAAGGTTACAACATTACTTCTTTATCTTTTCCCAGGTGTTTTGCTGTGAAGCATCGATGGCAAAGAGGATTTCGTAGGCCTTGTCTTTCTCCTCGCGCGTACCTTTCTTCTCGTAGATATTAACCAGTTCGTCGCGCTTATACTCCGTGAAGAGCTGTGCTACACGGGTCAGGTTCTTTGCCGTATTGGCTTCATGAAGCAGTTCGAGAGCGTCTGTAATCGTGGCACGAGCACTATCCGGAACTTCAGTCATGCGGTCGAGGCCTTTACGATGATATATGTAGTTGAACTCTCGCATGCACTCCAAAGCTCCATCCATATAGTCATTCAGCAAGCCATAACGATTGCCGCTGTCGCCAAATGTCTTCCACCCCGGGAAGCCCATGCTCTCGCCTGCAATGGCAATGTCTTGTGCAACATGGAAACAATCCGTGCCTCCCATTGGCGCCATCGTGTCGAGGTCCATACCTATTATCATATAGGCATAATAAGCAAGCAGTGCCACAAGGTTGTTGTCCACTTGATTCTCCTGATACTCAAGCTGGTCGAACTCGTTGAACTCGAATGTGAAGTCTTTGTCGTTCACTGCATAAGCCACCGTATTGTATGTGCTTCCGTAAACAGGGCGACTGCTATTCATAAGCAAAGTGCACTCGAGGGTGTTCTCGTCTTGCTTGTATGTGTTGACTGTTATGTTGAAGTTGCACTGTATCTTCTCGTTCTCACGGAAAGGAATCTCTGTCCATTTGTGATTGTTGAGGAAGTCCGTTAGCTTCGTCTGCAACGCATCAAACACTTCGGTTCTTGTCGTTTCGATTTGCGTATGATTAATCGTCACGCGGGCCTCAAGCTCCTGCGCATGAACAAGGGACACGGAGCAAGGAGCAAGGAGCAAGAGAAAAGATATGATAACCTTGAGTCTATTCATTTTTTCATTCTTTCATTTTTTCATTTGTTGAACTAGATGTTCAACAATGTCCTCTGCCACTTCCCTCTTTGTTTTCGTGTCATAAGCTGTAAGCCCATTATGACGGTCGATGATGGTCACTTTGTTTGTGTCAACACGGAAGCCAGCACCTTTGTCCTGAAGACTGTTCAAGACGATGAAGTCGAAGTTCTTACGTTCCAGCTTGTCCTTAGCATTCTTCTGTTCATTGTCCGTCTCGAGAGCAAAACCAACGAGCACTTGCTTCTTTTTCTTGACAGCACCAAGAGCCGCAGCAATGTCTTGTGTGGGCTGCAACTCAAGTTTCAGGTTATCTCCCTTACGCTTTATCTTCTTGTCGGCAGTCGTCTTTGGCGTGAAGTCAGCAACTGCTGCGCAAAGAATAGCAATGTCAGTTTTGGGGAAATGCTTCGTCGCTGCCTCGTACATCTGCTGAGCACTCTCCACATCAATGCGCTTGATGCCTGGATGTTTTGCCTGCAACATGACTGGACCGCTAACGAGCGTCACCTCTGCTCCTTGCTCGGCACAAACCTCGGCAAGTGCAAACCCCATCTTTCCACTGCTATAATTGCCAATGAAGCGAACGGGATCAATCTTCTCATAAGTGGGGCCAGCCGTGATGAGCACTTTCTTGCCAGCAAGTTTCTGCTGCTTAGCGAAGAACTGCTCAAGGGCTTCAACAATCTTCTCAGGCTCTTCCATGCGTCCTTTACCTTCAAGTTTGGAAGCGAGGAAACCTGAACCTGGTTCGATGATGTGGTTGCCGTAACTCTGTAACTTCTGCAGATTGGCCTGCGTTGAAGGGTGAGCATACATGTCGAGGTCCATTGCGGGAGCAACAAACACAGGAGCTTTCATACTTAAGTAAGTAGTTACAAGCATGTTGTCGGCTATGCCGTTTGCCATTTTGCCGATAGTGCTTGCCGAAGCAGGAGCGACGAGCATAGCATCTGCCCAAAGGCCAAGACTTACATGAGAATGCCAACTGCCATCTCTTCTATCGAAGAACTCACTGACGACAGGCTTCTGTGTCAAGGTTGCCAACGTGAGAGGCGTGATGAATTCCTTTGCAGAGGGAGTCATTACGACCTGAACTTCTGCACCTTTCTTGATGAGAAGCCGGGCAAGAATGCAAGCTTTATAGGCAGCAATGCTACCCGTAATGCCAAGTGCTATCTTCTTATTTTCCAGCATACTTAAGCGCAAGTCGTTCAAGAGTTTGTTTTGTGTTCATCGTAAAGTCGCCTTGAAGCATCCAAACCTTATAGTTAGGGTCTTTCTTGAGGACATCTTTCACAGCTTGACCTTTGTATTTGCCAAAGTTGATTATCTCGACGCCTTTCTCGTCATAGACAAAGCGACAGGCAAGGTCAACACCCTTTTGTATCTGCGTGAAGTCGGCAAGATAGGCGACATCGTTCTTCAATTCTGGATAGCGGTCGAGCTGTGCTTCGAGGACTTCCAGCGTTGCCCTTGTGTCGGCAAGTGCGCTGTGAGCATTCTCGAGGTTCTTCCCGCAATAGAACTTATAGGCAGCAACGAGGGTGCGCTGTTCCATCTTGTGGAAGATGTTCTGCACATCGACCAGCTTCTTCTCGTTGATATGGATGTCGATACCGCAAAGCGCAAACTCCTCGGCCAGCATCGGCACATCGAACTTGTTGCTGTTATAGCCCGCCAGGTCGCAACCTTCAAACACTTTCGCCAGCTCTTCTGCCTTCTCCTTAAAGACAGGACAGTCTTTGACATCTTTATCTGTGATGCCATGAACGTCGCTTGCCTCCTTAGGAATATGTATTCCCGGATTAAAGCGCAACGTTTCTGCCCTTTCGTTTCCGTTAGGCTCGAGACGAATGTAACAGAGTTCTACGATATGGTCCTTGCCGATAACAAGTCCCGTCGTCTCGAGGTCGAAGAAGATGATTGGCCTTTCGAGCTTGAGTTTCATTACTTAATCTTCTACGCGCATCGGCATGAGAAGCATCAGCACCTCGTCTTCTGGGTTATCGTCGGCAGGACGAATCACTCCAGGACGGCTTGGGTCGGCCACTTCAATCTTGAGTGTCTCGCTATCCAAGATGCCTGCAATCTCGAGCAGGAAGGTGCAGCTGAAGCCAATGCTGATGGGGTTGCTTGTATATTCGCAAAGGATAAACTCCTCGGCACGAGTGGCGTATTCGTTGTCCTGACCAGTCAACTTGATGTTGTTGTTGCCCAGTTCGAGCTTAACAAGACCGCTGCTCTGGTTGCAGAAGACGCTGACACGCTTCAAAGCGCTGATTAATGCCTGACGGTCAACACGAGCTGAGAATGGATTGTTCTCGGGGATGACGGCGTTGTAGTTGGGGTAACGACCTTCGATGAGGCGGAAGTGCATCACCATGTCGGCAGAGGAAATGGTAGCCTTCTCGTTGTCGAAAGCGATGGTGATGTTCTCGTCTTCCTTCGTCAGGACAGCCTTCAGGATGGCAGAAACCTTCTTCTGAAGGATGAAACCTGCAGTCAGACCACTCTGGACGGTCTTGTTCGTGTTGCGAACCAACTTGCGGCCATCTGTACCGGCAAACACGATGCAGTCGGGCTTGATGTCCACATAGATGCCGTTCATCACGAGACGAATCTCGTCATTGGCTGTTGCGAAGAGACAACGATTGATGCCGTTGAGCAGAACACTTGCGGGCAATTCGATGCGAGTTGCATCGTCGCCTACAGTCTTAGCCATAGGATAAGGAGCAGCATCCATTGCCATCACAACGAATGAACCAGAGTTGTGAACAACCTTCACCTCCTGAGTATCGGGATTGTAACCGATGTTGAGGGGCTGTTCGGCCAGTTCCTTCATCGACTCGATGAGCGTCTTTGCGGGGATGCAGAAGCGAGCATCGCCAGTTTGCTCAATAGCGGGAACTGTTGTGATGAAATACTTTTCGCTGTCGGAAGCAGTGATGGTAATTGTGCCACCAGCAACATCGAGCAGGAAACAATCCAGAATAGGCATAGAGTTCTTGCTTGCCATCACCTTGCTGGCAGCAGTCAGGCGGCCATAGAAAGCCGTACTAGATACTTTGAAATTCATAATATAATTAGTTATGTGTATATTTTCGCACGACAAAGATAGTTTTTTTTCGAGCGATAACAAAGAAAAGAAGAGAAAAAAACACGCAAAAAGAAAAACTTTAAACTCTAAACTTTAAACTTTAAACTTTATTTCGTATCTTTGCAGCCAAATTATAACTACAAACACACAACAAACATACAAATGGAATTAACAGGAAAGATTATTGCAGAGTTCAACGAAAGAGGTGGAGTTAGCAACAGAACAGGCAACGAATGGAAGGCTAAGTCATATGTTATGGAGGTACCAGGAGAGTTTCCTCGCAAGCTGGTTTTCGACGTTTTTGGTGTTGACCGCCTTCAAGCCTTCAACATTCAGATTGGTGAAACCCTGACAGTTCATTTCGACATTGATGCACACGAATATAACGGACGCTGGTTCAACGATGTTCGTGCCTTCCGTATCGACCGCGGTCAGGCTGCTCCAACAGCCGCACCAGAAGCAGCTCCAGCCCCAGAAGCACCAGTTGCTCCTGCAGCTCCTCAGGTTGATGCTGCAGCAACGATTCCCTTCGAGGCACCATCCGCAACGGATGATCTGCCTTTCTAGGCAATCCATAATTCATAATTCACAATTATTCTTTTTGCGAAACTTAGGACATGATCTTAATTTTGAATTAAGAATTATGAATTAACATTGGCTCCGTAGCTTAGCTGTATAGAGCGTCAGATTCCGGTTCTGAAGGTCCTGGGTTAGAATCCCAGCGGAGTCACTTCAAAATGATAAGGCTGCATTATTCATGTAGCCTTTATTATGTCTTGACTAGAAAAGCAGATCAACATTAAATAACTTATGGAGTATGTTGATTGGTTAAAAATGTCCTGAAAAAGTGCAATTCTGCCCCAATTTCCTTGCGATATTTTCGGCCAAACAGTGCCGAGGGCGAATAGAACGCGCATAATCGAGATTTGCTATCTGCTTGATATACAGATGCCGTAGTATCATATGCACAAAATATTCCCGTAGTATGCGTAATATATGCGTGTTTTGTGCAATAATTACACGTGTCGAAACGCTCAACTCGACGTGTGAAGTTGGCAAAATCGACGTGTCAAGTTGGAAAAGTTCACGTGTGAAGTTTGAAATTTTCTTGTTTCGATTCTCAAAAGTTGATATTAGGAAAAAAACTTTACAACATTTTGAGTAAAATTACAATACAAGATTTGTAAAGTTTTTGGATTGTTTCCGATAATTGTCGGATTGTAAATTTTTGTGTGAGTGCTCACGTCTTCCTGTTTATTTGAAGAAAGAAATAAAAAAACTCTCCCCAATTCGGGGAGAGTTTTAGATGTATCTTATTAAATCATTCAACCTTAATCTTTCATCCTTCTCAGCACGCAGGCAGTACGAGTAGGCAGGTAGAGCTTGAGCCAGCCCTTGTTGTCACGAGCCAAATCGCGATCATAGACGGTGTAGTGGATGAGCTTATCGTCATTGAATCCGTTGCCGCCGAAAGCTGGGTCGTCGGTATTGAGAAGGTACTCGTAGGCTCCCGTCTCCACCATGAAGCCATAGTCGCAATAGCTGCTGAAGGGGCTGAAGTTGAAGAAGAACAGGAGGTCTCCACGACGGAAGGCAAAGACTTGGTCTCCATCATTATGCCAAATCTCGACAACAGCCTGCTTCTCGTAGCTCTTGTGCTTCTTGAGCAACTTAATCATGGCTTGGTCGAAGTCTCCGAGATAATGGTAGCAGAGTTCCTTATTATCCACAAGATTCCATTGGCGACGAGCATATTTGTAGCTCCAGCCGTTTCCTTCGCGTGGAAAGTCCACCCATTCGGGATGTCCGAACTCGTTACCCATAAAGTTAAGGTAGCCGCCGTTGATGGTGCTCAGAGTAGCCAGGCGAATCATCTTGTGGAGGGCAATTCCTCGGTTCACGTTCGAGTTCTCGTCGCCCTTCTTGAAGTGCCAGTACATGTCGCTGTCAATGAGGCGGAAGATGATGGTCTTGTCGCCCACAAGTGCCTGGTCGTGGCTCTCGCAATAGGAGATTGTCTTCTCGTCACGACGACGGTTTGTGAGTTCCCACAAGATGGAACTTGGCTTCCAGTCTTCGTCACGCAGTTCCTTAATAATCTTAATCCAGTAGTCAGGAATGTTCATTGCCAGACGATAGTTGAAGCCATAGCCTCCGTCCTTCATCGGAACAGCAAGTCCGGGCATTCCGCTCACTTCCTCGGCAATGGTGATGGCATTCTTGTTGACGCTGTGGATGAGCTCGTTAGCAAGGGTCAGGTAAGTGATGGCGTCACCATCCTGATGTCCGTTATAGTAGTCTCCGTAGCTCATGAAGCTCTCCCCTAGCCCGTGGCTGTAGTAAAGCATCGAGGTGACTCCGTCGAAGCGGAAGCCATCGAAGTGGAACTCCTCGAGCCAGTACTTGCAGTTGCTAAGCAGGAAATGTAGCACTTCGTTCTTGCCATAGTCGAAGCAAAGGCTGTCCCAAGCTGGATGCTCACGACGATCTCCCTTGTTGAAGTACTGGCAGGGGTCGCCAGCAAAGTTAGCCAGGCCCTCCACTTCGTTCTTCACGGCATGACTGTGCACGATATCCATCACGACAGCTATGCCCATGCTATGTGCCTTATCTACAAGCGATTTAAGTTCATCTGGCGTGCCAAAGCGAGAACTTGGAGCGAAGAAACTGCTCACGTGATAGCCGAAGCTTCCATAGTAAGGATGCTCCTGAATGGCCATAATTTGAATGCAGTTGTACCCGTCAGCAACTACGCGAGGCAGGATGTTGTCGCGGAACTCAGTATAAGTGCCGATACCCTCTTTGTCCTGTGCCATACCGATGTGGCACTCGTAGATGAGCAAGGGGTTTGTCGTGGGACGGAACTTCTCCACCTTCCATTGGTAAGCCTCTTCGGGACACCATACTTGTGCGGAGAAGATGTGTGTCTGTTCGTCCTGCACAACACGATTTGCCCAAGCTGGGATGCGTTCTCCCTGGCCACCTTCCCAATGCACGATGAGTTTGTAGAGGGAGCCGTGCTTGAAGCTCTTGTTCTTGATTTTGATTTCCCAACTGCCATTGCCGCCTTTGACGCGTTTCATGGCATAACGGGGACTTTCCGTCCACTTGTTGAAGTCACCTACGACATAGATCTCCGTGGCATTTGGAGCCCATTCACGCAGGATAAATCCATCCTCCGTCTTGTGCAGACCGAAGTAGAGGTAGCCTGTGGCAAACTCGCTGAGATTGTTTGTGCCGCCAGTCAGTTCAGCCATCTTATAGACAGCCTGAGCATGACGTCCATTGATGGCATCTGCAAAGTCCTGCAAGCCGCTATCGTTTCTGATGAGACGAAGCACTTCGGGTTCCTGGACAACCTTTTTGCCTTTTGTATTCGCTGCACCTTTCTTCTTGGTGCTTTTCTTTGTTTCCTTTTCGGAAACTTTCGCTTTAGTACGAGCCATTAGGGTATTTATTTTATTATTTACTATTTCAACTTGGGTCTCCGAGTTGGAGATGGTGGCGAGAGCTTTTTTTTACCAGGTACCGACGGCAATTCCATCTTGATAGACAACCTTGCGCAGGATCTGCCCATTCTTGTCTTTCTCGAGGAACTCACCATTTTTCTTGTCTGCGCTGAAGTTGCCTTCATAGCGTATGCCGTCAACATCCACAAGGATGCCTTTGCCTTCTTTCTGTCCATTACGGAACGTTCCTTTGAAGCGAACACCATCTGCCTGACGCAGGATGCCCTCTCCATCGAGTACACCATCCGTCCAATGGCCATCATATTCATCGCCATTAGCCCAATGGTACTTGCCTTGTCCGTGCTGTTTATTATGTCGCCACTGGCCTACATAGGAGGCTCCTGTGTGCCAGATGAACGTGCCCATGCCATCTTGTTCGCCAGCATTGAAGTGGCCCACGTACTTATCTCCATTGGCAAAGGTATAGATGCCTTCACCCGTACGCTGTCCATGCACATACTGACCCTCATATCGATTGCCGTCAGCAAAAGAGAAGATGCCCTTACCATGTTGCTGGTCGTCTGCCCAGTCACCTGTGTAAGAGTCTCCCGTAGAATATGTGAATGTGCCCTTGCCATGCTTCTGATTCTCATGCCAAAAGCCTTCATAACGATTTCCATCACGCCAGTCAAACACGCCCTGACCTTCTTTCATGTCGTTCTTCCATTGCCCTTCGTAGTAAGCGCCACCCTGAGCATAGGTGTATTTGCCTGTACCTTCACGCTTGTCCTGCATCCAATTGCCCACATAAGTGTCGCCATTGTAGTAGTACATCGTGCCAAGTCCCTGCTGATAGTCTTTGAACCAGAGACCTTCATAGCGATTGTTGTTGGCAAAGTAATAAGTGCCCTTGCCGTGTTGCTGGTCCTGGAACCACTCGCCTTCGTACTTCTCGCCATCAGCAAACTGATAGATGCCAATACCCTGACGTTTGCCTTTAACGTATTCACCCTCGTGCCAGTCACCATTGGAATAGACGGTCTTGCCCTTTCCATAGGGCTTTCCCTTGAACAATTCTCCCTGGTATTCGCCTCCACCCGAGAATGTGTAGTTGCCTATCCTTATCTGTTGAGCCTGAAGGCTTAAGGAGGACAGGAAAAGAATGATATATAGCGAGAAAGCGGAATGCTTCATTCGGTCGTATTATTTGCGCGGCAAAGGTACAACAATTATTTCAATCCTGCAAATAAAACACTCGAAAAGCGCCTCGTAAAGCACTTTTTAACACACTTTGAGGTATCGACAAAGCCCTGGAATCATTCAAAAGTGAGCTGTAACTTGCTCACTAATTCCCCAACATCGGCATTCTGTTTCTTCAGGACCTTCAGCATCTCCTGCGGACTGTAGGACTTCACAACCTCCTGCATCTCTTCGAGTTGGGTCTCTAAAAGGAAACTATCATTTCTGAGTTCCTTGCGCATAATGGCCAGAATTTGAGGCATCTGGCTCTCAACTGTCTGCTGAACCTGAGGATTGCTTACAGTAAGCAGGGCATTATTCTCGTCCTTCACAGTAGGGTGAAGACTTTTCAATCGCTTGGCAAGAGCAACACTTTCGTGAGGCAAGGAGTCGATAAAGGCAAACCAAGCCGCAGTCAGTTTTTCCGAATTGATAGGCTCCGAACCACCTGTCGCCTCCATAGTTGGAGCAGTTGGTGTCGCCTCTTCATCCTTCTTGCCGGCTCCAAAGTGTTTGAAGCTGACTTTGGTGAGCTTTTTGGGTGCAGCAGGGTCGGAAACAGCCTGTGCTTTATCGGGCAAGATGGTAGGCTTACTTTCCGAATTAGGCACGTTAACTTGGGCAACTTGGCTAGGCTTCTCAACTGGCTTAGCTGCCTCCGCTTTCGGAGCGGAAACTTGTTGGGGTGCAGATTGAACTTGTGCTTCTTTATAATTTGTTTGTGCTTCTTTCTTAATAGGTTTTATTGTCTGGGCAGGGCCATGCCCGGAAGCATCCGAATTGTCTGGCTCTGACGCTTGAGCACTCTGGATGAGGCATATCTCAACCTGTAGTCGTTTGTTTCGACTAGTACGATAAGCCTGGTCACAATCATTGCTGAGTTTCAGTACCTTATAAACGAAATGGATCGGGCAGCGTTGGGCTTGTTCCTGATAACGAGAACGCATCTTCTCGCTCATCTCAAGCAAAGGCAAAGTCACGGCATCCCGACTCACAAGCAAGTTGCGCATATGTGTCGCAAGACCGGCTATGAAGTTGCCTCCGTCGAAGCCCTTCTGCAGCACTTCATTCAAGAGAAGAAGGCAATCGGAAACCTTTCCTTCGAGGAAATAATCCACCAGTTTGAAGTAATATTCCTGGCTCAGGACATTCAGGTTCTGGCAGACATTCTCGTACGTCAAGTTTCCACCCGAGAAACTTACCATTTGGTCGAAGATGGAAAGGGCGTCTCTCATGCCGCCATCAGCCTTATCCGCTATGAGGGAAAGTGCTTCCGGCTCTGCCTTATAACCCTCTTTCTCAGCCACATACATCAGGTGGTCGATGGTGTTCTTTGTGGTCATCCGCTGGAAGTCATACACCTGGCAGCGACTCAAGATTGTGGGAAGAATCTTATGCTTTTCGGTAGTGCAGAGGATGAAGATAACATAGGAAGGCGGCTCCTCCAAGGTCTTGAGGAAAGCATTAAATGCAGACGGGGAGAGCATGTGCACCTCGTCGATGATGAACACCTTGTACTTGCCCGTCTGAGGTGGAATGAGGACCTGTTTGCAGAGTTCTCGGATGTCGTCCACAGAGTTGTTGCTTGCAGCATCAAGCTCGTGGATGTTCATGGAGCGTTGTTGGTCGAAGGCTTGGCAGCTTTCGCACTTTCCACAAGGTTCCCCGCCCTCTTGCGGGTCAAAGCAATTGATGGCTTTTGCAAAGATGCGTGCACAAGTGGTTTTACCCACGCCACGAGGTCCGCAGAAGAGATAGGCATGAGCCAACTTCCCGCTACTGATGGCATTCTTCAACGTAGTAGTCAACGACCGCTGGCCTACGACGGAGTCAAAGTTAAGCGGACGATATTTGAGCGCAGATACAATGTATTCTTCCATTTACTTAATATATTTCTGCAAATATAAGAAAAAAATATGAACTATGAACAACGAACTATGAACTTTTTTCGTAACTTTGCAGAAAATTAAATTACAGACTTCTTATGAGCAAAATACATTCCGCTTGGCTTTTTATGTGCAAGCATAAATATCTACTCACAGTTCTACTTATTGTCTTGATTGTGGGTGTGGTGGACGAAGACAGTTTCCTGAACCGCCATCCGCGTCGTGTACGCATTGACAACCTTAGGAAAGAAATTGCAAATTACAAGCAACAATACAACGAAGCCGACAGGAAGATTCGTGACTTGGAGAACAATCCGAAGGCTGTAGAAAAGATTGCTCGCGAGCGTTATCACATGAAACGTGCCAACGAGGATGTGTTTGTCTTTGTCGGCGAGCAAGAGGAGGGCAACGAGGAACCTGCTGAAACAGACGAAGAATGAGAGAACTTACGCCACTTCAGAACTGGTGTTTCCGCATCGGAGCTGTTCTGATGCTCGTCGGAGCAGCAATATATATAATGTATCCTATGGTGGGGATGTACGTCTTCGGCATAGGAACTTTGATGTTTAGCCTGATGCAAGTGCAGACGGAATACTTGGGAAGGAACATTACACTCATTCGTCTTCGCCGCCAACAACTGCTTGCCTGCTGCTGTTTCGTGCTCACTTTGGTGATGATGAGCATGCAGCAACACCAATGGGGACCTTTCCGCAGACAGGAATGGGTTGTTGCCCTGACAATCGGTTGCGTGCTGGAACTCTACACAAGCTTCCGTATTCCGCAAGAACTGAAGAAGGAATAATTTTTATTAAGAATTAATCTTCCTTCAAACCTACGGAAGCATGTTCTTGAAACGCAGGAACAAATCACTTTCAGTGTCTCCCAAGGCTATTAAAAGGTTATAAATAGCCTGAGCATGCATGGTTTTTATCTTTCCACTTAGTTGTAAAGAGGAAAACCGCTTGACGAATCTTTGTGCCTCAAACTGCGAGGATTCGCTGAGGGAGCCTTGTGATTTCTTCTCTTCCAGAAGTTTCTCGCTGTCTGCGATAAGGGTACGGACTTTCTTATACGCGCGTGACGTATAGGATTTTCCCTTGCCGTCTGTTACTTTTGCTAAGTCAAGAAGTTGAAGATTGTTGGCTGAAATCCTTGGGGTACGCACAGCTAAGACATTGCCAAGAGGAACGATGATGCATCCACCTTCGTGTCCCTTGACACTTTCCAACACACCTTTTATGCCAGAAAACTCGCCCTCGAAGACAGAAACTATATCTCCTGCCATCAGTTCTTTGCTGCTTGGAACGAAGTATTCAACTTCCCCCTCCATGATATCTACGACTTTTTGCATCATCAGCATCTCTTCGTCGGATATATAGATGCATCCTGTGGGAGACGTTGCTGGATGTAGGAAACGCAAAGTTGCATCGAAAGGCGGTTCCTGACGAAGTCGAAGTGTGTCTTCTCTGGTTGCCCTAAGGAAGATATAATTGCCGGCTATAAGACGCTTATGCTCAATGGATTTTCCTTCGACAACGAGTCGTGTAACATCCAGAGGCACAAAGAAATCCAGGATTCCAGTCGTCTTGCTTTCAGCCTTCTTATGTTCTAAAATGTCGAGGATGCTGATGTCGCCATTGTTGCAGTACATTACAAGCCACGGCATAGGCTGATTATTGGTTAAATTAGTGTTGGTATTAGGTTTCATATCTACGTTTCTGAATGCAAAGATAGCAAAAAGAATTGAAACTTCCAAAGAAAATTCCGACAAAGTGCATAACTATTCTCCAATTCCTTTGCGAAGTTGCCCCAAACGTGATGTATTGCCGCTTTGAATGATATCTCACGTTTACCTTAGAAACTCGGCACGTCGAATCAGCAAACTCGACACGTCGAAATTGCAAAGATGGCACGTTAAGTTTAGCAAATACCTTAAGGAGGCTTGATGTTTCTTAATTGGAAACTTTTAAAGGTTCCGTAAGAATCTTTTCGTAGAACTGCCTTGGAGTGATGCGGACGGGCTCTTTCATGAGTTCAGGACGGCTCCAACTACGCAGCAACAGACGGAAGTATTCGGGGTCTTCGGCAGGCATCATGAAGGGTTTGTGAACTTTGCCCTGCTTGTCGAAATATGCGAAGTAGGTCCTCGTGTAGTTTCCGTCATCACGCCGACTCTCGAACATTATCCATCTATCGTTGCTTGAGAAGGACGGATAGCTCTCAGGAAGGGAGCTGTTCATTGCTTTGGTATCGAGAAGTTCACCTGTCTGGAGGTCAAGAATTTCTATCTCCGCACTCGTGTGCCAGATGTGAAAAAGCCCGTTCGGACCTTCTGCGAGGAGCACATATCGACCGTCCTGAGACACGCGAGGCTGCACAGCGCTTCGGTTCTTGCTGCGAGCATCATAGATGAGTTCAGGCTCTCCGAAAGCCATTGAATCGGCATCAAATGAGAGTCGGTACAGGTTGTACTGCAATTGCTTGTAGTTTTTCAGCAGTTCATCCGTGTCCTCATACCCATGTTGATACTCATAATGAGCCGAACAGTAATATAGATACTTGCCATCAGGACTCCAAGATGGGAAGAGTTCCCATTCCGTAGAATCGTTCAGAACAACTTGCACACGATTCTTCTTCACGTCATAGATGACAAGGTCGCTTGCTGACTCCATGACCTCGACCTTCGTAATGTCGCGAGTATGAAAGCTCTGCATGGTGTGATCCGTGCTGAAAGCGATAATGGGAAGGTGTGGATGCCACGAGTTATAAGCGGCAGCTGATATCATTCCATCTGCCTTGAGATTCACGAAGATGAGTTCTCCGTCGCTCACAATCATGGTACCCGGGTTCTGCATACGGGTGTGGAACATCATATTGCTTGTTCCGTAATTCCGATAACTATGGCAATTGATGCATTGTCCCTCGAGACCATGAGAGATTTGACGGTTGTTGTAGATAGTCGTCTCCTCGAAATTGGTCAGGTTCCGTTGGCGAATCGACAGTTCATCATAGCCCACAAAGGTCGGAGGAAGCACGCGAAAAGAGACATACGGGTCAATATCTTCCTCTGCCACATCAATCGAGAAAGGTTTGTAAGCCAACCATTTGCCGTCTTTCTTCGTATAGACTCTGACGGAAAAGCTCTTCCCTTTTGCTTCGGCAAGCAGTTCGTGCCACTCTTTCTCGTCGATTTGCATCTTGTTTTTCTTGCCTCCGAATGTCACTCTTGACGCTTGGCTCTTGATTTCTGCCACGACATCCTCCACATCATCAACAAGGAAATTGAGCGGGGCTATGTTTGGCGGCACCACGACATCGACGTAATCCGGGTAGATATGGGGAGTCTCGTTCACCTCAGTAAAACTCGTCGGCAACGAGGGATGCTTGCTGCAGGAAGTAACCAAAAGCAAAAGAAAGAGGATTCTGTATTTCATGGCAATCAATTAGTTTGAACTTCTCGCAGGACATAATAGTCCCACATATACGTATCGCAGAACTCAGAACGGAGAAGACTGCCGATTTGTTTGTCGTCCATGCCTTGACTTTGATACTGTTTCACTTTGCTGATGAAGGATTTATATCGCTCTAACACACGTTCGTCGAACTTCACAAAGGAGAGATTGACGCCTTGGAAATTCAAAGCATACACTTCGTAGAGCATTGCCTCCTGCACATGTGTGGGGAAAGATTTGCCTTGATTGATGTTATAATATTGCTGAACTTGCGACCAGAAGCACTTCGAATTGCGCATTATCATAGCGCAACCGAGAGCTACTTCTTGAGCTTCAGGGTCGTTGGTAAGCGAGTACATCCACTTGTTCAAAATGGTTAGTTCCACATATTTGTCGTCAACCCCAACCAGTTCCGACCCCTCGTTATAGAGTTTGAAAGGCATTCGGAAACGATTATCTGTACGGAAGAGATTCTCGTCATCAACGAAACGCTTCATCTCCATAGCCCATTTCTTCTGGAAAGTCGTGCGGCTCAAGATGCGAAGGTACTTCTTAACATTATCTTTTTCACCATTAACCAGAGCACATTGTGCAAGCATTCGCATGGTATAATACGAGTATCCATAGTGCATGCAACGCTCCATTGCCCGACGAATGCCGAAGATTGTCTCTCCGTAGTTGTAGTAGATGAGGTCGGCAGCTTGGTCGGCAATACGGATATGAATTGAGTCGCTGACTGTTGCGGGCAATATACTTTCATTATTATATATGTAGCGTTTGGTGCACAGCTCGCCTCTGTTGATGAGAGCTATATCCCTAAACATAATCATCTCCCTTGTGACAGGACCTTTCGCCAAAGCTGCCTCACGAAGGACATCGTTCCATCTGCACTCCTCCACCGCTCTTTGCATCCGCAGTTCAGCATGGAAATTGTAGTCCTTGAAGTCTCGCTTCGACAGGCAAAGCAGCATAACAGAAGCCACAAAGAACATGATGATTTGACTTTGCCAAAGTTTCTTCGTCTTAATTAACCTGATGAATGGAAAGAATACAGGTACGACAATTGCTACATAGAAAGGTATCTCGAGACTATAATCCCGCAAGGTATCAAGCTCGAATTTATGGAAACCATACGTCCAGGGCTGGTCCGGACGCATCTGAGTAGTTCCGGAAGTCTCCAAAAGAGGCACCAACCAAAGGGTTAAGACTAGCAAAAATACAGGGAGAAAAAATGCAGAAAAAGTATTCGACTTTCTTTTAGAGAGGCAGATTGAAGTTTGTATTGCGCTCAATACTGCTGCCAACATTGCATAGATACCAAGCGGATAGTAGAAAAGAGCCGCTACTAATGGTATCCACAGAAGTGCCACCCTACCCCGAATCTCCTCTTTTACAAGCAGATATCGCCAGAAAGGTAACGACAGAAATAAGGCTGCAAAAAGTCCTAAGGAATGGTAAAAGACATAATCTACGTCTATAAGAATGTAAACCCAATAGCCCAACTGAATAATGCTGCACAGCAAAGCGACAATGGGAATAAAGAGCAGAAAACTCCATTCATTGGGAACCTTGAACGAAAATTTTGCCAATCCGAACGTCAGAAGCCAGAGAAGAATGAGCAACAGGCAGCCCAAGGCCGGATAATAGAAGAATTGCGTCAGGAAAGAACCTGTCCAGGCAAGCAAGCCTCCAGGTGCCGACATGCAATCTTTGAAGAAGAACGAAGTACTGTTCCACCAGCCTCGGTCCTGCAAAAAGAACATCGTGTCGGCATTCTTCATGTAAAGGAAGTACCAAGCCAACGCGACAAAAAAGATGACATAAGCTAGAAGCCAAAGCAGCCTTTTATTCTTTAGAACCTTACGTACGCTTGTGCCCATAGTTCATGGTAGTTCTGATCTGTAGAAGTCCTATCGTTAATATAGTTGTATTGCACTTGGAACTTGAGGTTCTTGTGCAGTTGAAAGTTTGGGCAAATGCCGTAAATGCTCTTCATCGCCCCCCAAGTTGCATCCTCACGAAACACATCGTAGCAGCAATAGACCTTCAGCCAAGGCGTTAAAGGCACGCCGACAAGGGCATACCAGCCGTCTGCTTCGGTGGAAGAGCCTGGGTTCCAGGACTGGGTTTCTGAGTCGAAATCCTGCACATTTCGTCCCGAATGATGCGCATATTCAGCCCTGAAACTCCAATCTTTATGCTCGTAGATGGTGCCAAGCGCCCATCTGTTGCGCCTCACGCTTACCCCATTCGAGCCTGTATAAGTGCCTGTCCAGCCGAAGAGACCGATGTAGAGGTCCTTGATGGGCTGCACCTGGATGTTGCCTATCCAGTCCTTCTGCTTGTTGTTGTCTTTCTTGTTCTGTCCGTTACCGTTATAAACTGCGGCCTGATAACGGATGAGCCGATGCTTGTCCTTGCCTACGGGAAAGAGGTCGCCCTGCAGTTGGAGGCCGAGGTCACGGCCATTCTGAGCAACTTCACCGCTTGGATCGTCCTTCAGCAGAGCCGTCATGTGCTGACTGACCTGCGAATAGTTGCCCATTCCCACGTCCCATGGATTCAAAGGATTGTCGTAAGTGAAGCAGCGCTTGAACTGGCCAACTTTGACCTGAAACTCCTTGAAACGCACCCATTCGAGCGTATAATCGCGCATAGCGGGATTCTTCAACTCCAATTGAACGCGATACTTGAAGTCCCTGAGAATGGTTCCGGAGACATACATCCTGACCATTCTGCACTCGAAACTATTCCTGTCGGCATCATTTTCAGTCGAATAGCCGTACTTTCCGATGACATAACCGCCGAATTGAGGAGCCGAAACGTACTTCGTGATGTGTCGGCCATACTGTAGAGGTTCGTCTTTCGCTTCATCGTTCGACATGGCCTTCTCAATCGCTCTGTTTAGATAAGCGGTAAAGAACCCTTCCTCGTACTCGTTTGTCTGCTCTGCTTGAGCAAAGAATGAGACGGATAAAAGCAGCAAAAACAGAAGCCTACGCATCTGAAACAATTACGAATAGTGAATTATGAATTTTTGATGTACTTCACTATCCAGGTTCCCACTTCCTTTGTGCCGTACTTCTCGCCGCCTTCAACCTGTATTTCTGGGGTACGAACATTTTGGTCGAGGCTTGCATTTACGGCTTCGCGGATGAGTTTTCCCTCATTTTTGAGGTCAAAATACTCGAAAAGCATGGCTACGGAGAGTATCTGAGCCAGCGGATTGGCGATATTCAAGCCCTTTCCTTGCGGCCAACTGCCGTGAATGGGCTCAAAAACGGGCGTAGAACTGCCTGTTGAGGCGCTCGGGAGCAACCCCATGCTGCCGGTAATGCAACTGCCTTCGTCGGTCAGAATGTCGCCGAAAGTGTTCTCGGTCACGATGACGTCGAAGAAACGAGGGTCTTGAATCATCCTCATCGCAGCATTATCCACGTACATGAAGTCCGTCGTGACATCGGGATATTCGCCCATCATCTCCTGCGCCACCTTGCGCCACAGACGGCTGGAAGCCAAGACGTTAGCCTTATCGACAACCGTCAGATGCTTTCTGCGGGCACGGGCATATTGATAACCTACGCGCAGGATTCGCTCCACTTCGGGGCGGCTGTAGTAGTTCGTGTCGAGCGCATCCTCCACACCTTCCGCGTTAATCGCAGGCTCCTGCTTCTTGCCGAAATACATGCCGCCAGTCAGTTCGCGAATGCAAACAAAGTCAGCACCACGCACCAGTTCGTCCTTGAGAGGCGATTTATGCACCAAGCAGTCGAAAGTCTCCACGGGACGGATGTTGGCATAAAGGCCGAGTTTCTTGCGCATAGCCAGCAGTCCTTGCTCGGGACGCACCTTAGCTGAGGGATTGTTGTCGAACTTCGGGTCTCCCACGCTGGCAAAGAGGACTGCATCGGCCTCCTTACAAGCCTGGAACGTCTCTTCTGGGAACGGGTCGCCCACCTCGTCGATGGCATGAGCACCACAAAGCGCTTCCTTGTAACTGACTTCGTGACCGAACTTCTCGGCAACTGCACTAAGCACGGCCACGCCTTGTTCCATAATCTCCGGGCCGATACCATCTCCGGCCAATACTGCAATTTTGAGTTTCATATTTTTATTTGTTTTTGTTCTCGTCTTCGAGGAGGTTCAGCATCTTGATGGTGCTCTTGATGGCAGCCTCGGTCTGGTCGGCATCAAGGCCTCGCGTACGGAGGATGCGGTCGTTCCAGTTCCAAGTAATGACGGTCTGCACAAGGGCATCGGTCCGGCCTCCGGGAGGAATGCTGACGGTGTAGTTGGTCAACCACGGAAAGTCACGCCCAAGACGGTTCTTGTAGATGTGACGAATGGCGCGCACAAAGGCATCGAACTGACCGTCTCCCTTGGCACTCTCCTCGTAGGTCTCGCCATTCACTTCGAGGCGAACGCTTGCCAAAGGCTTCAGTCCGTAAGCCGTCGTCACCACATAAGAGAGTAGTTTGACGTGCTCCTCAGGTGCTCCATGCTTCAGGACATCGCTGACGATATATGGAAGGTCTTCCTGCGTGACGAGTTCCTTCTTGTCGCCCAACTCGATGATGCGCTCTGTAACGCGTTTCGTCTGCTCAGGCGAGAGCTCAAGCCCAAGTTCCTCAAGGTTGCGAAGGATGTTTGCTTTGCCCGAGTTCTTGCCAAGCGCATACTCACGCTTACGTCCGAAACGCTCGGGCAGAAGGGCATTCTGATAGAGTCCGGCCTTGTTGTCGCCATCAGCATGAACGCCAGCAACCTGCGTAAAGACGCTCTCGCCCGTGATGGGTTTGTTTGGCGGAATGGCAATGCCGCTGTAACTCTCCACGAGACGAGACACCTCGCCCAACCGACTCTCGTCAATATGCGTGAGGACATGAAGGTGGTCGTTCAGGACGGCTTGCACGCTTGCAAGAGGAGCGTTTCCTGCTCTCTCACCCAAGCCGTTGACGCTGGTATGGATGCCCCTGCAACCTGCAGTAACGGCTGCAAGCACATTACTGATGGCAAGGTCGTAATCATTATGGGCATGGAAGTCGAAACGTTTGCCATTTGCCCATTTACCATTTACCATTTGATTGACAAACTCTGTGACTTCCATTGGATTGAGGATGCCGAGTGTGTCGGGCAACATGATGCGTTCTATCGGCATCTCGCTAAGCTTGTCCATCAAAGCAAAAACATAGTCGGGACTATCCTTCATGCCGTTGCTCCAATCCTCGAGATAGACATTGACGCTGACGCCCTGCTTTTGAGCATAGCCAATCGTGCGACGGATATCGCTAACATGCTCCTCGAGTGTCTTATGGAGTTGGCCTTCACAATGCTTCCGGCTCCCCTTGCAAAGGAGGTTCATGCACTTGCAGCCGCACTCCACTATCCAGTCCACGCTCTTCGTCTCATCCACGAAACCGAGCACCTCTACCCTATCGAGCTTGCCATTCTGACTCGCCCAACGCGAGATGCTCTTCACGGCCTCCATCTCACCTTCCGAAACACGCGCGCTTGCCACCTCAATCCTATCGACATTCAGGTCTTGAAGCAATGCACGCGCAATCATGAGCTTCTCGTGAGGCATGAAGCTTACGCCGCTGGTTTGTTCACCATCGCGAAGGGTGGTGTCCATTATCTCTATGGACCCCCTACCCCCCTTTAGGGGGAATTCTATATTAGTTTCGGGTTTTGACATATTGCATAGTCTGTTTGTTCCCCCTAAAGGGGGTTAGGGGGTCATCTCGTACTCTTCTATCTTATCCGTATTGGAGAGCAGGAAGTCGATGTCGTCGTAGGCATTCATCAAGCAGTACTTCTTGTAGCTGTTGATGGGGAACTGCTCGCTATGGCCTGTCGTGAGATTCGTCACGGTTTGATTCGGCACATCCACCTTCACTTCGGCTTTCGGATTATCCTTGACCGTCTGGAAGAGTTCTTGCTGAAACTCGCGGCTCACAATAACGGGCAGCACGAAGCAATTCAGCAGGTTGTTGCGATGGATGTCGGCAAAGCTGCTGCTTATCACTACCCTTGCACCAAAGCCTGCAATCGCCCAAGCTGCATGCTCGCGACTCGAGCCCGAGCCCCAGTTCTGCCCGCCTATGATGATTTCATGAATGCCTTTGCTTGGAGCCTCCGAGAACTCAGGCTTGTTCATCACAAAGTCTGGTATTGGTTTGCCCTCAGCATCATAGCGAAGGTCGTGCATGAAGGCTTCGCCATAGAACTTGGGGTCGCGTGTAGTGAAGGCAAGATAACGTGCAGGGATGATGTTATCCGTGTTGTTGTTGTCAATCTCGATAGGAATACAAGTTGACTGTATGATGTCGAATTTCTGCTTAGGCATAATTCATAATTCTTAATTCATAATTTACGGGGGTCGGTAATAACACCTGTTATTGCACTTGCCGCCACCACAAGCGGAGAAGCAAGAACCGTGCGTGCTCCGGGACCTTGACGGCCAACGAAGTTTCTGTTGCTTGTAGAGATAGCAAGCTTACCTGCAGGCACCTTGTCGGGATTCATAGCCAAGCAAGCAGAGCAGCTGGGCAAGCGAAGCTCGAAACCTGCTTCCTCAAGCACCTTATCTATGCCTTCGTCTATGATTTGCTGACGTACCAACCAACTGCCAGGCACAAGCCAAGCCACCACATTCTCTGCCTTCTTCTTGCCTTTCACGATAGAAGCAAAAGCACGGAAGTCTTCAATTCGTCCGTTCGTGCAAGCACCTAAGAAACAATAATCTACAGGCGTACCTTCAAGCTTTTGTCCAGGCTTGAACTGCATATAGTCGAGCTGAGCGAGGAACTGAGCGCGGTCTGCTTCAGGGATGCTTTCGAGCGTCGGAATGCATTCATCAATAGCGATGCCAGCACCCGGGTTCGTTCCGTAAGTGATGCGAGGCTTGATGTCCTCAGCACGATAGGTTACTTGCTTATCGAAGACAGCATCTTCGTCGCTCTTGAGCTTCTTCCACTCCTCTACAGCCTTGTCCCAAGCCTCACCTTTCGGAGCATATTCGCGTCCCTTCAGGTAGGCAAAAGTTGTTTCGTCTGGAGCAATAATGCCAGCACGGCTTCCCATCTCGATAGAAAGGTTTGAGAGGGTGAGACGGCCTTCCATCGACATATTGCAAATGGTGCTGCCAGCATATTCCACAGCATAACCCGTGGCTCCGCTTGTTGTCATTTGAGCCATGATGTAAAGGGCAACGTCCTTGGCTGTCACGCCCGGCTGAAGTTCGCCCTCGATATTGATGCGCATGGTTTTGGGCTTCTGCTGCAGGATGCATTGAGAAGCAAGCACTTGAGCCACTTCGCTCGTGCCGATACCCATCGCGATGGCTCCTACCGCTCCATGAGTCGAGGTATGCGAGTCGCCACAAACAATCGTCATACCTGGCAGGGAAAGACCTTTCTCAGGACCAACAACGTGGATGATGCCGTTATCCTTCGTGCCCATAGCAAAGTGGCGGATGCCAAACTCCTTGCAATTGGCGGCAAGCGTCTCCACCTGCTTGCGTCCGACAGGGTCATCAATACGTTCCTGCTGGTCGCTTGGTGTGTTATGGTCGGGCATAGCTATGATGTGGTCAGGACGGAAAGCCTTGATACCTTTGTCGCGAAGCGTGTCGAAAGCTTGCGGACTCGTTACCTCGTGAGCATACAGGCGGTCGATATAAAGCTGTGTCGGCCCGTCCTCGACTTTCTGCACTACATGCTTATCCCAAATCTTATCAAAGAGTGTATTCATTTGAACTTATTTATACAATCAATATACGCTTCCACCGAAGCCGTTACGATATCTGTGTTCGCGCCAAAGCCGTAATAGACCTTGCCGTCGTATTCCACTTGCATGTGGACCTTACCCATGTCGTCGGAGCCCTTCGAGATGGCTTGAATGGTGAACTCGCGGAGTGTCATCTGACGCTTTATGATGGTCTTCAAAGCCTTGATAGCTGCATCGACAGGACCGTTTCCTGAGGCTGCACTCTCGAACTTCTCGTTGGCAATAAGCAAGCCGATGCTTGCCACACTACGGACGCCCTTGCCCGTCGTAACCTGCAGATAGTCAAGCTTGACGTTGTGAGAAGCAGTACGGTCGGCACCTGCCAATACCAGGATATCGTCGTCCGTGATTTCTTTCTTCTTATCAGCAAGTTTGAGGAACTCTTCGTAAACCTTGTCGAGGCGTTCGCCATCAATATCTACGCCATTCACGCTCAGGCGGTGTTTCAAGGCAGCCCTGCCGCTTCTTGCCGTCAGCACGATTGCGTTATCGTCGATACCCACGTCCTTGGGATTCATGATTTCGTAGGTCGAAGCATTCTTGAGAACGCCATCTTGATGAATGCCGCTGCTGTGAGCGAACGCGTTCCTGCCCACAATCGCCTTGTTGGGCTGCACAGGCATGTTCATCAAGGAACTTACCATTCGACTTGTCGGGAAGATTTTTGTCGTGTTGATATTTGTGTCGATACCCAGGTCGGGATGCGTCTTGAATATCATGGCAATCTCTTCGAGCGAAGTATTGCCAGCCCTTTCGCCAATGCCGTTTATCGTTACCTCAGCCTGACGAGCGCCATTCAGTATGCCTGCCACAGTATTGGCCGTAGCCATTCCGAGGTCGTTGTGACAATGTGTTGAGAGGATGCTCTTGCCGGCAGCAAAGGCATCAACATGCTCGTAGAGATATTTTATCTTCTCGCCATACTCGTAAGGCGTGCGGAAGCCCGTTGTGTCGGGAATGTTGCAGACGGTAGCACCTGCCTTCGTGACGGCTTCTATGACGCGAGCCAGGTACTCATTATCCGTACGGCCAGCATCTTCGGCATAGAACTCCACGTCCTCGACATAGCGTTTTGCATACTTCACAGCAGCTACGGCACGCTCGATAATCTCCTCCGGAGTGGAGTTGAACTTGTAGCGGATGTGGCTTTCGCTCGTTCCGATACCAGTATGGATGCGTTTGTGCTTAGCATATTTCAGGGCTTCGGCAGCACAATCGATGTCCTTCTCTACCGCGCGGGTCAAGGCACAAATCGTGGGCCACGTAACAGCCTTACTGATTTCAATCACGCTATTGAAGTCGCCCGGACTACTGATGGGGAAACCTGCCTCGATAACATCCACGCCAAGGGCTTCGAGCTGCTTGGCGACTTGAATCTTCTCTACAGTATTGAGCTGGCATCCAGGCACCTGTTCGCCATCGCGAAGTGTCGTGTCGAAAATAAACAATTTGTCACTCATATCTCATATTTGTTAGAATTGCGCGTGCAAAGGTACGAAAAAGCGAGCGAAATACAAAAGGAAAACGTTTTTTTTTCTTTTTATTTCCGAGCGAAGACCGTAGCTCGACCCAGGTCAAGGTACGAAAAAGCGAACGAAACACAAAAGAAAACCACATGTTTTTCTTCTAAAATGTCAAGCCGGAGCACTTTCTTTACATATCTATTTAATAGAGGAAGACAAACAAGCGAACAAACGTATTTTAAAACTTTCTCGGTTAAATGTTGCATATAATTGGCTTTTTTTGTACTTTTGCAGCGTCAATAAAAATAATAACCCATCTCCCGTACGCTATGACATTGTTTGTAATCTTTAAGCTTTTGGGCTCTCTTGCGCTCCTGATGTTCGGTATGAAATCGATGAGTGAAGCGCTCCAGAAAATGGCTGGCCCGCAGTTGCGCCACGTTCTTGGTGCTATGACGACGAATCGCTTCACCGGTATGCTCACGGGTATGAGCGTGACGGCTGCCGTGCAAAGTTCTACCGCAACAACCTTGATGACTGTTTCGTTCGTGAACGCCGGCCTGCTCACTCTCGTACAAGCCATTAGCGTCATCATGGGCGCCAACATCGGTACTACCCTGACCGCATGGATTATGTCGCTCGGAATGGGCTTCAACATCTCGGATTTCGTGTATCCGGCCTTCTTCCTTGGCATCATCCTGATATATATGAAGAAGCGCCGTATCGTGGGCGACTTCCTCTTCGGTGTGGCATTCCTTTTCCTCGGTCTTGCAACATTGAAGGAAACAGGCTTCTCCTTGGTGGACTCACCCGAATCGAAGGAAGCCATTACCGCTTTCTTCAAAGAATACAGCAATGGCGGCTTCATGGTGAATCTGCTCTTCCTCGTCATAGGTACGATTCTGACGCTTTGCGTGCAGTCCTCTGCCGCCATCATGGCCATCACGATGATGCTCTGCTCGACTGGTGTTTTGCAGATTGAACAGGGCGTGATGCTCGTGTTAGGTGAGAACGTGGGCACCACCATCACCTCGAACATCGTAGCTCTCAGCGCCAACACACAAGCCAGAAGAGCTGCCTTCGCACACCTCAGCTTCAACGCCGTAGGTGTCTTTTGGGTGCTGCTCCTGCTTGACCCGTTCTTCAAGATGGTATGTAACATCTCCGGCTTCGACCCCTCGATGACTCCAGATGCACCAGATTTTGCCATCAAAGCAAGTGTTGCCCTCGCTACATTCCACTCCGCTTTCAACATCACCAATACGGCTCTGCTCATCTGGTTCGTGCCACAAATTGAGAAGTTCGTCTGCATGGTCATCAAGCCAAAGAGTTCTAAGGAAGAGGAAGACTTCCGTCTGCATTTCATTACGGCTGGCATCATGAAGACCCCCGAACTGTCTGTCCTCGAAGCACAAAAGGAGATAGTCTCGTTCAGCGAACGCATCCAACGCATGTTCGGCATGGTTCAGGAACTGCTTACCGAAAAAGACCACAACAAGTTCAGCAAGCTCCTGAGCCGAATCGAGAAGTACGAGAACATTGCCGACAACATGGAAATCAGCATTGCCGAGTACCTCGACCAGGTAAGTGACGCGCATCTGAGTGACGAGACGAAGGCCAAGATTCGTGCTATGCTCCGCGAAATCTCGGAGGTAGAGAGCATTGGCGACTCGTGCTACCACATGGCTCAAACCATCAACTCAAAGGTTCAGGGCAAGAAAGAGCACTTCACCGAGGAGCAATACAAGAACCTCCACGCCATGATGGGACTCACGGACCAGGCGCTCTCGCAAATGAATCAGCTGATGAGCGGCAGGAAAGACTACTTCGACGTGTACAAGTGCTACAATATCGAAACGGAGATAAACAACTATCGCGACCAGTTGAAGTCACAAAACATTATCGACATCAACAACCACAAATACACTTATGGCATCGGAACCATCTACATGGACCTCGTAAATGCCTGCGAAAAGCTTGGAGACTATGTGGTTAACGTGGTAGAAGCCCGCACCGGCACGAAGATGCATTCGTGATTTTGTGTCACGATAAGGATTAAGGATTAAAGTTTTGTTGTCTCTCAGCAAAGGGATTAAGCATTAAACTTTAATCCTTAATCTCTTCTTGAAGCAACAACTCCTGAAGTTCCTGGAACGTTCCGTTGAAGATATTACAATCGACAAAGCCCTTTATGCCAGCGACTTTGCCGCAATCGGTGTGCTGCCAGAAAGTCCATTGCCCTTTATAGGCAAGCTTCTCGACATAATAATGCGCTATCCAATAAGGATAAGCATCAAATTCTGGCGTGTTGAGGTAATCGACCTTGAACTTGTAACCGGTATATAGAATAGGTTTCGCACCATATTCTTTCTCGACGATATCGAGCCAAACCTTAACGTCTCGACGCAATTGCTCAGGCGTCAAGTTGCCCTTCTTCTCGATATCCAAAACGGGAGGCAAGTCGCCTGGTTCAAGTTGGGCTATGGAAATAAAGAAATCAGCTTGCTTGCGTGGGTTGATTCCAGGCACAAAGAAATGATAAGCGCCTCTGATTAAGTCGTTTCGCTTAGCGTTGGCAAAGTTGCGATTGAAGTTTTCGTCGAACAAATTCTCGCCTTCCGTAGCCTTGATAAACACGAAGCTAACAGGCGCATCACCCATCGAAGCGTTACGAAGTTTTTCCCAATTGACGCGTTCCTGATAGTGGCTTATGTCGATGCCACGAACCTCGTAGCCTTCGGGGAAGGTCGCTTCGCCATAGATGGCACGCCAACGGAAACTGAACGGGTCAACAAAAAAGTGATAGAAAAGGCCTATGTAGGCTGCCGTGATGAGCAGACCGCCAAGCCAAAGCGTCCAAGAAGGCATGCCTCGGAACAGGCGCAAGAAGCGGAACCCACGGGAAGTCTGCTTTCTCTTCCCGCGGGTTTGCCTTCTTTGACCGCTCGTTTTCCTCCTTTGAGGATGCGATACGGTTTGTTTACTTTGCTTGTTCAAGGGCAAGGGTCTTTGTGCACTGGTCACAAACCTCGCTTGGTCCCCAGTACTGGATTGGGCCCGGGTAAACGTAGCAAGTGTTCTTTGCCCATTCCTCGCGCTTGCTAGCGAAGAACTTGAAGGGAGCTCCGTCGAGTTCTACGAGGGCTTTGCGGATAACGGGCTTCATTGCGCCGTTTCTGCGCTCCAGGTTCATCATCATCGTGATTGGCACACCACCTGCAATCCATTCTGCTGCAGGAGCCGTTGTATTCTTGATGACGCTCATGTAACCTGTCTTGCCGTTAGCAATCAAGCGGCTTGCGTTGTAGCCGAGGCTGTAGCAATAGTCGGCATCATAGTTGCTGGGAGCTGCACAACGACCTTCGTAGCCGAAGAAGTGGTGCTGAGCAGAGAACTTGCCATTGTACTTGCCTTCCTTCTTCCAGGCTTCGAGCTTCATGGCTACCATTGCCGAGAGGAGCTTTTCTGTCTCGATAAGGCTGACCTGAACGTTGCCGTGGGGGTCACGGTCGAGGCAGAGCTGACGCTCAACATCCTTTGGCAGAGACTCGAGAACTGCAAGGTTCTCGGGTGCGATATGACCCTTCACGAAGGCAACCTGCGCGTCTTTGCTCTCGAACTCGCGGCTCTCGCCAGTTGCGGGATCTGTCAGAACCTCGTTGAGCTCTGCGATAAGCTTCTTGATGGCGGGAATGAACTCGATAAGACCTTCTGGGATGAGGACGGTACCGAAGTTGTTGCCTTCGGCAGCACGGTCAGCCACAATCTTGGCGATATAAGTCACTACGTCGTCCAGACTCATGGCCTTCTGCTCAACTTCCTCGCTGATGAGGCAAGCGTTGGGCTGTGTCTCGAGGGCACACTCCAGAGCGATGTGGCTTGCGCTACGGCCCATGAGCTTGATGAAGTGCCAGTACTTGCGGGCACTATTGCAGTCGCGCTGGATGTTGCCAATCAGCTCGCTGTAGGTCTTACAAGCAGTATCGAAGCCGAAGCTCGTTTCAATCTGCTCGTTCTTCAAGTCGCCGTCGATTGTCTTGGGACAGCCAATCACCTGAACACCATAGTTCTTGGCAGCATAGTACTCAGCCAGGACGCAAGCGTTGGTGTTGCTATCGTCGCCACCGATAATGACGAGCGCCTTGATGCCGAGCTTGCGGAGAATCTCGATACCGCTCTCGAACTGGCTTTCCTTTTCGAGTTTTGTACGGCCAGAGCCAATGATGTCGAAGCCGCCAGTGTTGCGATACTCGTCGATAAACTCGTCGGTGAACTCGACATACTTGTGGTCAACGAGTCCGCCAGGTCCCATCAGGAAGCCATACAGCTTGCTCTGCTTGTTGAGAGACTTCACGCCGTCGTACAGACCGCTGATGACATTGTGTCCGCCAGGAGCTTGACCACCGCTCAGGATGATGCCGACGTTGAATGGTTCGAGAGGTTTCTGTTCTCCAGCCTCGAAGGTAATGACGGGCATACCGTAGGTGTTGGGGAACATAGCCTTGATTTCTTCCTGATTGCCAACGCTTTGAGTTGCAGCACCTTCAACTGCTACAACAGGTCCCTGCAAAGCCTTGGGGAGCTTGGGCTGATAGGCGGCACGAGCCACCTGAAGTGCACTTTTCTTCATGATTGTTGTGTTTATGATTGTGAGTTAAATGTTTTCGGCTGCAAAGGTACAACTTTTAATTTAAAGTTCAAAATATATGGTTTGCAAAGTTGACTGATGTCGAGTGAAAAATTGACTGGCGTCAAGACAAAACTTAACGTGCCATCTTCGCCAACTTAACGTGCCATCTTTGCAAACTTAACGTGCCACGTTTACCAACTTAACGTGCCACGTTTGCAAAAAAAACTGAAAGTTTTGGCTGTTTCCTTTGTGGAGTCGAAAAAAATATGTAACTTTGACCTTTGAATTATACCTTATATATATTATAGGCTTATGAAACGTAAAGACCTGAAAAAACACATCAACTATCTGTGTGGCGAACTGCTGGCAGAATGTATTGCCGCAACTAACTACTCGAAGAAGGACAACAAGCAGGATGTGGAGAACGTGATGCTCAGCATCTTGAAGATGCAGAACGACCTGATTTGCCGCCTCTCGCACGTCGAGCCAGGCAGCACAGCGCTCTTCTTCAAAAAGCTTCGCGAGAGCATGCAGAAGCGCACAGACGAGATTATCGACCAAATTCAGAATCTGTAATGTTCAACAAACTTGCTGGCAAGATTCTGTTCCGCTGGTTCCACTTCACGGAAACCATCACGGAACCTTTGCCCGAAAAATGCATCATAGCCCTTGCTCCACACACGAGCAACTGGGACTTCATTGTCGGCAACCTCTACAGTCGGGCCAAAGGCTTCCATTGTGACTTCCTGATGAAGAAGGAATGGTTCTTCTGGCCCATGGGCATCCTGATGCGGAGGCTTGGCGGAATACCCGTCTATCGCAGCAAACAGATGCACTCGACCGACATCATAGCAGAGCAGGCTAAACAGGCTAAGACCTTCCGGCTCTGCATTACTCCGGAAGGCACACGCAAAGCCCAACCCGATTGGAAGAAGGGCTTCTACTATATCGCTCTCAAGGCAGAGATTCCCATCCTGCTTTATGGGCTCGACTTCGCCGAAAGGAAGATTGTCTGCACCAAGACCATCATCCCCAACGGAGACATCGAAGCGCAAATGAAGGAAATAAAAGACTACTACGCCAACTTCAAAGGACTGCACCCGAAACAATTTACGATTTGAAAATTTACAATTTACGATTATATGAAACGCATATTACTTCTCGTTTTTTTCCTTTTTACCTTTTCACCTTTTCACCTTTTGTTGGCCCAGAATGACGGCTTCCAGAACTTGCGCGAATACTTCGCGAACTACACCAACCCGTACTTCCCCAACCTCAAGACAATAAAAGTCGAGGACATCATAGTAAACACCAACGAAAAGCACCTTACCATCGTACTGAGCGACAACTTTATTGCTCAGCCTCTCACGCCGCTGGTCGTGGGCGACCTATACATGGAAATCAAGCGACTCCTGCCGATGCCCTACAACACCTACGACGTCAGCATCTTCGCAAAGGACACGCCCATCGAGCAACTCATCCCGACAAGTATGATGGACAGGGCTGATACGGCTCGTGTCTATAAGAAGGAACTCTATCGGGGCAACCCTTGGGTGACGCCTCTCAGCCGCCCCTATAACATCAAGAAAGGCTTGCAGGGCCGACACCTCAGCGTTTGTCACAGTCACGGCAAGTACTTCAACTTCGACAAGCAGGAATGGGTGTGGCAGCGCCCCAGGCTTTTCTGTACGACAGAAGATATGTTCACCCAGACCTTCGTAGTGCCCTACCTCATCCCAATGCTGCAGAATGCCGGAGCCGTTGTCTTCACGCCAAGAGAGCGAGACTGGCAGAAGCAGGAAATCATAGTCGATAACGATTACATCTGGGACGGCAGCCGATACGAGGAACGCGTCACGAACTTCCATTGGCAATACGGTGGCGTGGGCTTCGGACACAACGAGGAAGGTTACGAGAATGGCGAGAATCCCTTCAAGAAAGGAACTTATCGCATGATTGAGGCGACACAGAACAAGCGTATGACAAGCGAGGTGCTTTGGATTCCTGAAGTGCTCGTCGAGGACGATTATGCCGTCTATATCGCCTACCAAACCGTGCCTGGCAGCGTATCGGACGCAGTCTATACGGTCAAGCATGGGGGCGTCGAGAGCCAGTTCCGCGTGAATCAGCAAATGGGTGGAGGCACCTGGGTTTATCTGGGGACATTCCATTTCACCAAAGGCAAAGCAAATGACAACTACATCTCCCTGACCAACCTGAGCAACTACAAAGGCGTAATCACGGCAGATGCTGTGCGTCTTGGCGGTGGTATGGGTAATGTGGTTCGTGGCGACTCGACGATGGCTTTGCCCATCAGCAGCGATTTGCCACGTTGCCTCGAGGCCGCACGATACTCTGCACAATGGTATGGAATGCCGGACAGCGTATATTCCCGTCGAGGAAACGATGATGGCAAGGACGACGTGAACTCCCGTCCATTCACAGTAAACCACGTAACGCGTGGCAGCAACTACTTGAGGGGAGACAGCGGACTGAATGTACCCATCGAACTCTACGTGTCTGTGCATAGTGATGCAGGTTACAGGACGGACAACACGCTTGTCGGTTCACTCGGAATCTACTCGACAGACTTCTACGAGGGCAAGACTGCAGCTGGACTTTCAAGGCTCGTCAGTCGCGACCTGGCTGATATGGTGATGACACAAGTCACAAATGATTTGTCGAGGGAACTGGGCTTCTGGAACAGAAGAGACCTTTACGACAGGAACTATGGCGAGACACGCGACCCGCAAGTGCCTGCCATCATCTTCGAGATGCTGAGCCACCAGAACTGGGCAGACATGCGTTTCGGACACGACCCCTACTTCAAGTTCCTCATGTCGCGTGCCATTTACAAGGCAATGGTTCGCTTCGTCGCCACCAGTCACGGCGGCAAAAGTGTCGTGATTCAGCCCTTGCCTGTGGCTGGCATAAGTGCCGAACCCAATAAGGAAACGAACGAAATTACCGTTCGCTGGACACCAACCCTTGACCCGGCAGAGCCCACAGCAAAGCCTGATGGATACGTGGTTTACGTGAAGAAGGCTGGCAAGGACTTCGACAACGGACATTATGTGAGCGGTAATGACTGTACGTTCAAGACGGAAGCCACCCCTGGCGTGCTCTACAGTTTCCGCGTGGAAGCCGTCAACGAAGGTGGAGCAAGCCTGCCGAGCGACGAAGTTTGTGCCGTGATTGCTGAATCAGAGAATGCTCCGACTATCCTGCTTGTTGATGCCTTCCAAAGATTGGCAAGTCCCCTGCCTTTCGACAACGAGAAGACAGGTGGCTTTGACTTCAACACAGACCCTGGCGTGATTGACGTGAAGTCGCCCGGCTTCTGCGGACCTCAGATTAGTTTCGACAAAGCTAATTACGGCAAGGAAACAGACAATGGCTTTGGCGTGAGCAGCGATGACTTCGAGGGACTGTTCCTGATGGGCAACACTCACGATTACAGCGTGCGCTATGCTGCCGACATACTCGCCAAGCATCCCGATTGCAACATCAGCAGTTCTACGCCCGTTCAGCTGCCCTACCTCGACCTCCGCCGTTATCGTGTGGCAAGCTTCATCCTTGGTGCGCAGAAGGACGACGGCTACTCCCTGACGCGTCGGAAAGCCTTTACGGACGAGATGCTTTCTGCCATCTCCCTACTCACGCTTCAGAACACTTCTATCTTGGTGAGCGGAGCCTTCATTGGAAGCGATATGCACAACGCCAAGCAGGATGCTTTCGTGGCAGAGAAACTGAAGTATCGTTTCGCTTCGAGCACTCCGACAGACAGCATCTGTACGGTTCAAGGCCTGAACAACACTGCCAACATCTTCTGCAACCCAAGCGAAGTGAACTATTGGGTAAGGAGTACAGACGTCATCGAGGGTGTGAACGGTGCCTTCAGTACGATGGTTTACACCTCGGGCAATCACTCAGCAGCTGTGGCCTATCCTGGCCCAGGCTATCGTGTCCTGGCATTTGGCTTCCCACTTGAATGCATCAAGGAGACCGATTCCCGACAGAACATCATCGGCATAGCCATCGACTTCCTGCTGGGGAAATAAGAATCCTGTCTTAATTCTTAACCCTTAACTCTTAACCCTTAACTCTTAATTCTTAACTCTTAATTAAGTAGATGTACACAATACTATGCAATATGAAGGGTTCCCGACAACTTTCCGTCGAAGAAGCCCACCTGAAGACAATCGACCGCTACTCCCTCTTCTCGGACTTGCTCGACAGTAACGGCATTGTAGAAGAGAGTGTCCTCGAAAAGTTGCGGCTCAACGTGCGTGGCTTGCTCTCCAACGACAAGCCAGATCCAGAGTTGCTCAACCTCTGCGAACACATCATCTTCCATAACGACATGAAAGCCTTTGGTTTGCATCAGCTCATCCTGCTCTTCATCGACTGGAAGAAGGAACAACTCGATGCCCTGAAAACGTCACTGAAGGTCGATTAATTAGTGATTGTTTAGTTCATGGCAAACCTGACGGATTGGCTACCGACGACACGCAAGGAGATGGACCTGCGTGGCTGGGACCGTGCTGACGTGATTCTCTTCAGCGCAGATGCCTACGTGGACCATCCTGCCTTCGGAACTGCCGTCATAGGGCGTTTGCTTGAAGCAGAAGGCTTGCGAGTTGCCATCGTGCCGCAACCTGACTGGCATGGTGACTTCCGCGACTTCAAGAAGCTTGGACGCCCTCGCCTCTTCTTCGGCATCTCGCCTGGATGCATGGACAGCATGGTAAATAAATACACGGCTGCACGACGTCTCAGGAGCGAGGATGCATACAGTCCTGACGGGCGGCACGACATGCGTCCGGAGTACCCCACCATCGTCTATACAGACATCCTCAGGAAGCTCTTTCCTGACGTTCCCATCGTGCTTGGAGGCATCGAGGCAAGCCTTCGACGTGTGATGCACTACGACTATTGGCAGGAACGTTTCCGCCCAAGCATTCTTCAGGACTGTGATGCCGACCTCATTACGTATGGCATGGGCGAGAAGCCAACACTGGAACTGGTTCGCTTGCTCAACGAAGCAATCGAAGGCTTCCACCCCCTACTCCATTATGACGAGAATGGCGAGGCCTGCATCACAAGGGAAGTCCTGCGTGAGGCTGTGACCAAGATGCCCCATCAGATTGCCTTCATCTGCAAGCAGGAAGACATACCCGGCGGCATCAAGGAGGACGACATCGTGCTCCACAGCTACGAGGATTGCCTAAAGCAACCCAAGCTTCATGCAGAGAACTTCCGACACATAGAGGAAGAGAGCAACAAGATTCACGCCCAGCGTCTCATTCAACCTACGGCAGGACGTTATGTCGTGGTAAATCCGCCCTACCCTCCACTCACTTCCGAGGAGCTGGACCGCAGTTTCGACTTGCCCTACACGCGCCTTCCGCATCCCAAATACAATGGGAAACGCATCCCTGCCTACGAGATGATTAAATTCAGCGTGACGCTCCATCGTGGCTGCTTCGGGGGCTGTGCTTTCTGTACGATAAGCGCACATCAGGGAAAGTTTATCGTAAGCCGTTCGAAGGAAAGTATCTTGCGCGAAGTGAAAGCCATCACCAAAATGCCAGACTTCAAAGGCTACTTGAGCGACTTGGGCGGACCGAGTGCCAACATGTATAGGATGCGAGGCAAGCGCGTGGAAGTGTGCGAGAAGTGTAAACGTCCTTCGTGCATCCATCCTGCCATCTGTCCCAATCTGAACGGAGACCATCGTCCTCTGCTCGACATCTATCGGGCTGTGGATGCACTTCCTGGCATCAAGAAAAGCTTCATTGGCAGTGGCGTCAGATACGATATGCTGCTCCACGACTGGAAGCAAGATGCCCTGAACAGTGCGGCAAGGGAATACACACGCGAACTCATCACCAAGCACGTGAGCGGACGACTCAAAGTGGCTCCAGAGCACACGAGCGATACTGTACTCAACATAATGCGAAAGCCCTCGTTTAGGCTCTTCAGGGAGTTCAAGAGCATCTTCGACGCCACTTGTCGCAAGGCAGGATTAAGGCAGCAACTCATCCCCTACTTCATCAGCTCGCACCCGGGCTGTACAGAGCGAGACATGGCAGAACTGGCAAAGCTCACAAGGGAAATGGACTTCAAACTCGAGCAGGTTCAGGACTTCACTCCCACACCCCTGACCGTCAGCACAACATGCTGGGCAACAGGCTACCACCCCTACACAATGGAGAAGATATTCAGCGCCAAGACACCAGAGGAAAAGCGCAGGCAGAACAGCTTCTTCTTCTGGTACAAGAAGGGGAATTGAGAATTGTTAGTTGACGAGTTGACAAGTGGACGAGTTGACGAGTCAAGAATTGAGAATTATGAATTATGAATTATGAATTAAAATTTAAAGATAATGCAAAGCGAATGGTTTGAATGCAAGGTCCGTTACGACAAGACCTTGGAGAGCGGTCTCATCAAGAAGACCACAGAAACATATTTAGTAGATGCTCTCAGCTTCACGGAAGCCGAGAAACGTTTCATCGAGGAGATTAAGCCCTACATGTCGGGCGAGTTCATCGTGACGGACATCAAACGTGCACGGATTGCCGACCTCTTCGACAGCGAGGATTTGAACGACGACCACTGGTACAAGGCACGCATCGCCTTCATCTCCATCGACGAGAAGACAGCCGTGGAAAAGCGTACCGTACAGACTGCTGTCATTAAGGCAAACGACTTCCATCGCGCACTAGCAAGGCTTGACGAATGTATGAAGGGCACACTTGGCGAGTGGGTCATCGTCTCCATCACCGAGACACCCATCATAGATGTCTTCAAGTTCAAGGCTGCGACTGAGCAAGAGGCGCCCAAAACAAAGAAGAAATAGAAGATAACTGGACAAAAGACTCAACCAAATCCATGTAATCGGTTGGTTGTAAGTAAAAACTAAAATGGTAAGTGAAAGAATAGATCGTATCAAGCAGACTTTGCCCGAAGGGGTGCGGCTGGTGGCTGTGAGCAAGTACCATCCTGTCGAGATGATTCAGGAGGCTTACGATGGCGGGCAGCGCATCTTCGGCGAGAGTCATGTGCAGGAACTCGTGCAGAAGTATGACATACTACCTAAGGACATCCAATGGCACTTCATCGGACACTTGCAAACGAATAAGGTGAAGTATATCGCACCGTTCGTCAGCCTTATTCATGCTGTCGATTCGGAGCATTTGCTGAGGGAAATCGACAAGCAGGCGAAGAAGTGCGGGCGCATCATACCGGTCCTGATGCAAGTGCATGTTGCCAAGGAGGAGACCAAGTTCGGCTTCCTGCCCGACGAGCTGCTCGCCTTTATGCAGAGCGGAGCCTGGCAGCAGTACGAGAACGTCAGCATAGAAGGCCTGATGTGTATGGCAACAAACACTGAGGATAAAGCCCAAATTGCCTCCGAGTTTGAGCAGGCAAATCAGTTGTTCAAAACTATAAACTCTAAACTCTTGACTTTCAACTTAAAAAGCTGGGGCATGTCGGACGACTACCTCATCGCCGTGCAGCACGGATCGAACATGGTCCGCATCGGCAGCCTTATCTTCGGAGAAAGAATATATACATAATTATATTGTCTATAATAAACAAACAGAGGCAGGCGAATAATCGTCTGCCTCTGTTTTTTTTATTACATCTTACGTCTGACATCTTACTTCTTACATCAGACGCAAGTCTGTTACCATTCGTTGTCCCAAAGATTGATGTCTCTGCTCTCCTTTGTTAGGATTTGGGTTGATTCGCTGATGGTATCGCCGCCCTCGTTGATGGTCAGTGACTGTGACTCCTGCAGCAGAATACCAGCCTTTGTGTTGAGTGCTACAGAGAGCATGTCGGGTGTGATATATGTCTTTTTCATCTTTGTTTTCTTTTTTTAACTCCTTAAGGTCTTTAAGGTCTATTATTTCAAAATCTTTTTACCGTTCACGATGTTGATGCCCTTCTGCATCTTGCTGATGCGCTGACCTGCAATGTTGTAGATAGCACCGCCTTCCATCTGACTTCTTCCATCTTCCATCAGGCTTATGCCTGTAGCATCATCCTCATCGAAGCCGAAGAAACCTTTAACAGGAGATGTGCCGCTTGTAATCTCGAGGTATACCTTGCGTGCAGGAATCGTAACAGTAGTTGCTACTGGATAGAAGCCAACATTACCATTCTTCTTGGCAAGACAATAGATGGTGTTCTCAGTAGTAGGATTGAAAGCAGAAGTTGCAACTTGTAAGTCGTTTGTTTCGCTCAATGTGATAGTTTCACTTGTATTATTGTAGTAGTAGTTACCTTCTGCTGCATTTACGACAAATGCGTTGTCAGCGGGAAGAGCTGTTACTGCCTCCAAATGTAGAGATGAGCCATTTATCTGGCCAATGTATGCCGTAACACCTGTGGGAAGGCTTGCAATATTGACAGTAGGAACGAAGGATGCATAGCCAGCATCGCTGACAGATATCTCATAGACATTTGGCTTACTGCTATCGAGTACTGGATGAGTGTCTGTTCCGATAAGTTGATAGAAGATTTCCTCGCCAGCATTCTTGTTGATAGTGTAAGCCACTTCACCAGAAGCGAATTTCGCAGCAGGTGTGTCGTATGTAAGACCGGTATTTGTTTCGTGATATGTGGTGAAGCAGTTCACGTACTGTCCGTCGTGGTTGTCGCCACCATAGCGAGAGAACTCGCGACCGCTCTGTACGCCTGTCACCTCGGCGCAAGACCAGCTGTTGGTAATCTTAGAGGTGCTACCTGTCCAGCCTGCAATCTGAGCACTTTCATAACCACCCTTGATGGCACCTGTGCTGTAACACTGGTCGATAAGGAGAGTACAAGCACCACTCAGGTCTGTACCGATGATACCGCCTGCATTCCTGCTTGTTGTTGTCACATTACCTTCGTTGCCAAGACGAGTAATCTTCACTGTGCCGCCGTCCTTTGCTGCACCGATGATACCAGCTCTTTCATTACAACTGATGGAGCAAGTATTGTCGAATACAATGCCGGAGATGTCTGCACCACCAGTAACCCATCCGAAGAAGCCTTGAGAAATCAGGTCGTTGTCAATCACGAAGTTAGAAACAACGACACCATTGCCTTGGAACGTACCACGATAAGAGTTGGCATCATTACCGATGCGGCAACTTCCACCGTTAAAGTCGAGAGTGGCTGTCGTCACTTTACCATTGATTGCAGGACTGCCATAGTTAACCATAGCCTCGAACCACTTCACGTCAATGACGCTACCCAATTCGTAAGCACCGTTCACCAGAGACTTGAAGCCCGCATTGGGCTGACTACAAAGGTCACAGAGACCTGTTGTTGCATTGTAGTTATGAGAGCCTGTAACGATTGCTCCGTTTGTGTTGGAATAAACTGTAGTAGCAATGTCAGCATGGTCGCAACGCTCTTCACCTGTCCTATAGACAACGGCACCTACTTTTTCGAAAGGCATAGGATAAGCATCTGTAGTGAGAAGCTGCCACCAACCTACTGTGTAAGCAAGCTTACCACTGGCAACATCAGCTTCCACAAGTCCAGAACCAGTACCCTGAGTCTTATTGTCTGTATCAGAGAGGTCGATGAGGTTCGTCACATCACTAATGTTGTGACGGCCAATGTTACCACCCTTATGAGTGCCGATGATGCCAAGATTGACGAAGTTCTCTATCTTAGAGTTACCATTCGGTGCTATGTAGCAGCAGAGAGCACCTACGTATGCATCCGCATGAGTTGATGTGACATCACCAGTGTTCAGCACATTCTTGATGATAAACGTTGGATTGTGATCCTCACGACCACCGATGATGCCGGCGGCATCCTGTCCGTTAGCAGAGACATTTGCTTCGTTAACAACATTCTCAATGGTAATAATACCGTCTCCGATTTGGAATGAACCAGTAATGGCACCTACACGATTGTTGCCATGAATGGAGCAAGATGCATCGATGATAAGGTTCTTAATCGTTGTTGTACCACCACCGCGCAGGTAACCGAAGAAGCCAATTCCATTTTCTGAATCACGATTGATAATCATGTTCTTAATGCGGAAGCCCTGACCGTCGAATGTGCCGTTGTACTTCTTGCCTGTTGTCCGGCCAATGGGGCTGTGAAGGTTTTCTATGTTGAGGAAATCGATGTCATTCATCAACTTACCATTTATTGTAGTATTTCCTGCTGCAACAAATGCACCAAACCATTCCACGTTGCCTGCATTTTTCAGTTCATAGTATCCGTCAACAAGGGCAGGCTCTTGGAACTGTGTGTGACAGAAAGTGCACATGCCAATCGCGTCGGAAATGTTGTGAGGTATCTGGATGACGCCATCGGGGCCTTCATTATTATATAATGTACCGGGAGCAGAAGTTCCGTCGCAGTACAACTGACCATGAGCATAGACTTGAGCGCCGTCGGCAACTGGAAGAGGATATTCCTGTGTGCCATCCAGAGTCTGAGTCCATGCGATTTCGCTCTGGTCGCCATTCAACTTATAGCAAAGCTCGCCGGAGGCTATCATTTCGTCTGTAATGCCTGTACCCTGTCCGCCTTCACCATACTTATTATATATATTTGTTACAGTAGTAGAACTGTTCTGGTCGCGATACAAATTTGCTGTTCCACTAACGCCATTCAACGTACCACTATTCCAACAATTGGTGATTTGATGGCCACTGTTACTGCCAATCCAACCTGTAATGGTTGCTGATTCTGACGTACCTGATACATTTCCGGTATTACCACAGTTGATAATCTTAATTGTGGCCTTACTGCTGGTGTTTGCGCCATGAATGCCACCACAGTTCTTATTGTTCGTACTTGTGACATTTGCCATATTCATACATGACTCAATGTTCAGTGCAACAGAACAGTTGTTTGCCTGGCTCACGATACCTGCAGCACAAAGACCATAAGTTTGTACCGCGCCCTTGTTTGTACAACCAATAATGTTGACTGTTGAAGAATTAGCATCATTAATTTGGGCTAAAATACCAGCTGCATAGGCCCCCGTAGTAGTAATTGCACCTTCATTCGTACAATTTTTAATCGTAACCGTGCTGCCTCCAATAGTATTGATTTGTCCGACAATTCCTGCCACATGGTTTGCCGATGTGGAGACTGTTGCCTTGTTGACACAATTCTCAATAAGCAATGTGTTCCCCGAATTCCTTTGGTGAATTCTTCCCAAAATGCCTCCTACATACGCTGAAGAACCTTGTACTTCGCAGCCATCGCCAATTGTCAGGTTGTGAATAATCGCATTCTTGTTAACATCATTGCCGACACGCACACAGCCGAAGAATCCTATACCATCTTCTCCTGGTTTTGGACGGTCGGGCTGATTCAGCTTCATATTCAATATTGTGTGACCTTTCCCGTCAAATACTCCACAGAACTTCTTGTCATAAGTACCAATGGGTGTGTGTGCATTTGTGCCTAAGCCGTCATAGTCAATATCTGCAGTCAATTCATAGCTGCAAATGGCATAAGGCTTGCCACCATCACCGGGTTCTGTTGCACCTGCATTAACCTTTGCCGCCATCCATTCTACGTTACCAACATTAGCCAGTTTGTAAACGCCGTCAGTCTTTGTCGCCGGCTGATACTGGTCCGTACATCCTTCGATGGTACAGATACCCTTTTCGTTGTAGTTGTGGGCACCGTTGTGTTGTGCCATGACGGAGCCACCTGCGAGCCATGCTGCTGCGAAGAGAGCAAGGCTAAAAAATTGTTTTTTCATTTTAGTTTAATAATGTTAGTTTAAATATAATATTAATTTAATTTGTATTGCAATTTGAGGCAAAAAGGTATCATCCTTGATTAAATTGGTAGTAAAATTATATATATTTATAATGTATATATGCTTTTATAGCGTTAATTAATGTTAAAGCTAGTATTATATGTACAATTATATGGCGATTATATACTTTCTTAACCTGTTCGAAAGAGAATCTTAGCAAATAAAGATGATTATGGTATGATATTTAATAAAGAAAAATTGTTAAAGGTCAAAACAAACTAAAAATGCAGAAAATGTCATGAAAAAGTGTGATTTTGACCCATTTTCCTTGCGATATTTTCGGCCAAGTAGTGTCGAGGCCGAATAGAACGCGCATAATCGATATTTGCTATCTGCTTGATATACAGATGCAACAGTTTCATATGCACAAAATATACCTGTAATATGCGTAATATATGCGTGTTTTGTGCAATAATTACACGTGTCGAAACACTCAACTTCACGTGTGAAGTTTGCAAAATCGACGTGTCGAGTTGGAAAAGTTCACGTGTGAAGTTTGAAATTTCCTTGTTTCGACCCGTAAAAGTTGACATCAGGAAAAAATCTTTACAACATTTTGAGTAAAATCACGAATCGCGATTTGTAAAGAATTATTCCATTCATTATGGAGTGATTCGACACAATTTATTGAACTTTTTTCGAGGTTCGGTTTTTAATTTTCAATTAAAATTCGTAACTTTGCAACTTGTTAGCACGAATAAGTATGAACTACAATCTGATTGCTGAGCGAACTGGACTCAAGGAGAAATATGTGCGGCAAGTCGTGGATTTGCTGCAGGAAGGGGCTACTGTGCCCTTCATCAGCCGCTACCGCAAGGAAGCGACTGGCGGAATGACGGATGTTGAGGTCGCTCAAGTGGCTTCTGAGCTCGATAACGTGAACGAGTTGGAGCATCGCAAAGAGTTCATTCTCACGACGATAGAGGCTCAGGGAAAGCTAACGCCTGAACTGCGAAGCCGTATTGTGGAATGTTGGGACGAGACCACTCTGGAAGATATCTACTTGCCCTACAAGCAGAAGCGTCGCACGCGTGCCCAAGTCGCTCGAGAAGCCGGACTGGAACCTTTGGCAGACGCAATCATGAAGCAATCGCCAAATGTGACTTTAGCACAACTGGTTGAAAAAGTCTCCCCTTTACGGGGAGATTTAGAGGGGTCTCTTCAGGGCGCAAAGGATATTATTGCTGAACGCGTGAGTGAGGACGAACGTGCAAGGCAAACGCTGCGAACCACCTTCTCGATTCATGCTCAGATACAGAGCAAAGTCATCAAAGGCAAAGATGTGGAAGGGCAGAATTATCGCGATTACTTCGATTGGCAGGAACCCCTGAAACGCTGCTCCAGCCATCGTTTGCTGGCTATGCGAAGGGGTGAGGCTGAAGGCATCCTGCGTGTCTCGATTTGTGTTGACGATGAGCCTGCAATGGAACGAATTGCCCGTCAGTTCGTGAGAGGCAACAATGAGTGCAGCAGAGCTGTGCTGGAAGCCGTCGAGGACGGTTATAAGCGACTCCTTGAGCCCAGCATCTCGAACGAGTTTGGTGCTTCGTCCAAGCAGAAAGCAGATGCAGAAGCCATCCGAGTCTTCGTTAGTAATCTGGAACAACTGCTCATGGCTTCACCCCTCGGACAGAAGCGTGTGATGGCGATTGACCCAGGCTTCCGAACAGGTTGCAAGGTGGTCTGCCTCGATGCGGAAGGCAATCTCCTGCATCACGACGTCATCTTCCCGCATCCACCTCGTGCTGAGCGTGTTAAGGCAATGCTGACCGTCCAGAATCTCGTCGAGAAATATGGCGTGCAAGCCATCAGTATCGGCAACGGAACAGCTGGTCGAGAGACGGAGGACTTCGTGCGTCACCTCGACCTTCCCGATAATGTGGAGGTTTATAGCGTGAGCGAAGACGGAGCCAGCATCTATAGTGCCAGCGAGATTGCACGAGAAGAGTTCCCAAACGAGGATGTAACCGTTCGCGGAGCTGTCAGCATAGGTCGTCGCTTGATGGACCCTCTTGCGGAACTCGTGAAGATAGATCCGTCGAGCATTGGCGTGGGTCAGTACCAGAAAGACGTCAATCAAACGGCTCTCAGAAAGAGCCTCGAGGACACCGTCGTCAATTGCGTGAACAGAGTTGGCGTGAACCTCAATACGGCTTCGCAATGGCTGTTGACTTACGTGAGCGGCCTCGGACCTTCGCTTGCCCAGAATATCGTTCGCTATCGACGTGAGAATGGACCTTTCCGCTCTCGTAAAGAGCTGATGAAAGTGCCGCGACTCGGTGCCAAAGCTTTCGAGCAATCGGCTGGTTTCCTTCGCATAAAAGGCGGAACAGAGCCGCTCGATAACAGCGCAGTTCACCCCGAAAGATATGAGTTGGTGGAGCGAATGGCTCGCGACCAGAAGTGTTCTGTGGCGGAACTGATGGCTGACAAGTCGTTGAGAGACAAGATAAACATCGAACAATACGTTAGTAATGACGTAGGTCTGCCAACGTTGAAAGACATCATGACTGAGCTCGACAAACCAGGACTCGACCCTCGTCAGCCTTTGCATGCCTTTGCTTTCGACCCGACAGTACATGAGATTGGCGACCTTCGCGAGGGAATGATTCTGCCAGGCATCGTGACAAACATCACGAACTTTGGCGCCTTCGTCGATATTGGCGTGCATACCAAGGGCTTGGTGCATGTCTCGCAACTCGCCGACCACTACGTGAAAGACCCTACAACCGTTGTAAAAGTGCAACAACAGGTAATGGTCAGGGTCGTAGGAGTTGATTTGCAGAGAGAAAGAATATCGTTAAGCATGAAAGCAGTCCATAGTTGACTTACGTCGAGCTAAAGCTTCATAGTGCATAGTTCATAGTTATGGCAAAAGATAAAACAGTATATGTCTGCGATTATTGCGGGCAAGAAAGCGTGAAGTGGATGGGCAAATGCCCTGCTTGCAATCGCTGGGGAACGATGAAGGAGATGAAGGTTGCGGCCCCATCAGCAAAGTCTGCAGCTTCGAAAGCACTCCCCAAAAGGGGAAGCGGTGAGGGTGCTGTCCCTCTACACGAGATTGAAGCCGGGGCCGAGCCGCGCATCGACATGAATGATGGCGAGCTGAACCGCGTGCTTGGCGGAGGTCTTGTGCCGGGAAGCCTCGTTCTTCTTGGTGGCGAGCCTGGTATCGGAAAGAGCACACTTACACTTCAAACGGTCCTTCAACTGCAAGGACGACGCATCCTTTATGTCAGCGGAGAGGAAAGTGCCAGGCAGATCAAGTTGAGAGCGGACAGGCTTGGACCAAAGAACGAAGGGCTCTATGTGCTTTGCGAAACATCGCTCGAGACAATCTTTCAGCACATCGAGGAGATGCAACCCGACCTCGTTGTCATCGACTCCATACAAACTGTTCAGACAGAGACAGTCGAGTCATCAGCTGGCTCGCTTGCTCAGATCAGGGAATGTGCGGCAGCTCTGCTCAGATATGCAAAGGCAGGAGGTACTTCCATCTTGCTCATCGGACATATAAATAAGGAAGGTTCGCTTGCTGGACCAAAGGTTCTGGAGCACATCGTGGATGTCGTCTTGCAATTCGAAGGCGACCAGCACCACCTCTACCGCATCCTTCGAAGCATGAAGAACCGCTTCGGAAGCACAAGCGAACTGGGCATTTACGAGATGCGACACGATGGACTCCGGCAGGTAAGTAACCCAAGCGAGCTGCTCCTCACAGACAATCGTGAAGGACTTTCAGGTGTCGCCATTTCCTGCTCAATAGAAGGTGTGCGACCTTTCCTGATAGAGACGCAGGCTTTGGTCAGCACGGCAGCCTACGGAACTGCTCAGAGAAGCACAACAGGCTTTGATGGACGACGCTTGAACATGCTCCTTGCAGTACTGGAAAAGCGTGTCGGCTTCAAACTTGCCCAGAAGGATGTCTTCCTGAACATAGCTGGAGGACTACGTGTAACTGACCCTGCAATCGACCTCAGCGTAATTGCCGCTGTGCTTTCCAGTAACGGCGATATGCCCATCGAGGGCGATGTCTGCATGGCTGGCGAGGTTGGATTGAGCGGTGAGATAAGGCCTGTATCACGAATAGAGCAGAGAATTACGGAGGCACAGAAGCTTGGCTTCAAGCGCATCCTCATTCCGTCGCATAACATGAACGGGCTCGACAAGAAACAATACAAGATAGAACTCGTGCCCGTCCGCAGAGTAGTAGAAGCTGTAAGAGAGTTATTTGGATAATAATATTAATTCATAATTCATAATTCATAATTATTGCCACGCTGTAACTATATAAATCTTAAATGGTAATTAGTAAATGTTTAAATGGTAAATGACCATGGTGTCTTTTAGTGTAGCTTTCGTAGCCTTTTGCTTGGTGTTCATGGTGTGGGCACTCATAGCAGACCGATTGAAGCCGGGGCTCATCCTGTTCAGTTGCGTTGTCATGATGCTTTGTGCAGGCATTCTGCAGCCAAAAGAGTGCTTGGAAGGCTTCTCGAACAAGGGAATGATTACCGTTGCTCTACTCTTCCTCGTCAGCGAAGGCGTGAGAAGAAGCGGCATACTGGAGCGCATCATACTGAACCTTTTGCCTCAGAAACACACGACTGTAACAAAAGCCAATGCGAAGCTCCTGCCAACAATTGCAGCGCTCTCAGCATTCCTGAACAATACCCCTGTCGTCGTCATCTTCGCTCCCATCATCAAGAACTGGGCAAGGAAGGTCGGCCTTTCGCACACAAAGTTCCTCATTCCCCTAAGCTATGCAACTGTTCTGGGTGGCATCTGCACTTTGATTGGCACGAGCACGAACCTTGTTGTGGACGGTCTGATTCAAGACTCTGGCAGAGAAGGCATGTCGATGTTCGAGCTGGGAAAGGTGGGCATCATCATCTGCCTTGTCGGCCTCGCATACCTTATATTTTATAGTCACTACCTCTTGCCCGATGTTCGCGAGACAGAGCACGACGAAGAGGAATACAAGTCGGCTGGTGTACACCTTGTCGAGGTTGTGCTTCGAAGCCGTTTCCCTGGTTTAGGAAAGACTTTGCGAGAGTTCGACTTCTATCGTCACTATGGTGCGCACGTCCATTCCATACACAGAAGCGGCGTCCTGCTTAATGGCGACTGGCAGAACATGCCTTTACAGAACCACGATACCTTGCTACTGGCTACCGACGAGAAGTTTGTACAAACCTATCAGGAAACAAGTTCATTCCTCATTTCAAGCTACGATGCAGACAATCAGCCCCTCGACCACAAGAAACGTTATCTTGCCGTCATTCTGCTTGTCCTGATGATAGTGGGAGCCACAGTTGGCGAGTTGCCGTTCGTCCGCGAAGCCGTTCCTGGTTTCAAGTTCGACATGTTCTTCTTCGTTTGCGTCACGACTGTCATTATGGCATGGACAAAGATATTCAATCCGAGAAGATACAGCAAGTATATCAGTTGGGATGTTCTGGTCACGATTGCCTGTGCCTTCGCCATTTCGAAAGGCATGCAGAACTCAGGCTTTGCCGACCAGATAGCCGACATCATCATTGCCTGTGCCGACGCTATCGGACAGACAGAACACGGGCCTTATGCCATGCTTGCCATCCTGTTCCTCATCACGAACCTCTTCACGGAACTCATCACGAACAACGCCGCAGCAGCCCTCTCATTCCCCCTTGCATTGGCCGTTGCAGAGAAGCTTGGCGTTGACCCGATGCCCTTCTTCATCTGCATTTGCGTGGCAGCCAGTGCTGCCTTCTCGACACCTATCGGATATCAGACGAATCTGCTCGTGCAAGGCATCGGAGGCTATCGTTTCACGGATTATGTGAAGGTTGGTTTACCCCTGAATATCATCGTGTTCTTGATAAGTATATTCATAATTCCAATAATATGGCCGATAAAATAATCTACCCCATCTTCGACAAGATGCTTTCCCGCGAGGACAAAGAGCAATTGCTCCATCAACGGGGCATCATGATATGGATGACTGGCTTGAGTGGCAGCGGCAAGAGTACCGTAGCCATCGGTGTTGAAAGAGAACTGCACAGGCGAGGCATCCTCTGCCGCATCCTCGACGGCGACAACATCCGCGCTGGCATCAATAGCAACCTCGGCTTCTCTGCAGAAGACAGAAAGGAGAACATCCGTCGCATCGCCGAGATAGGCAAACTCTTCGTCGATACGGGCATCGTCACAATAGCCTGCTTCGTCTCGCCCACAACGGAACTGAGGGAGATGGCTCGGCAGATTATCGGCGAGAAAGACTTCCGCGAGGTCTATATTGCCACGCCTCTCAGCGAATGCGAGCGTCGCGATGTGAAAGGCCTCTATGCCCGTGCCCGTCGTGGTGAGGTGAAGGACTTCACAGGCATCAGTGCCCCGTTCGAAGCCCCCACACATCCCGACCTCAGCCTCGATACAAGCCAGATGACACTCAAGCAGGAAGTAGATGCTGTAGTCAAGTTGGTATGTGCCTCAAATTGACTGCTTAATTCGCTTGTTGCACATTAATTTCCTTCTCTTAATTTCTAATTCTCAAATATATTGTGTACCTTTGCACGCGATTTTAACAAAACACAGATGGAAGAATATCGTTTAAGCCACCTTCAGGAACTCGAGGCCGAGTCCATCCACATCATACGCGAGGTGGCAGCTGAGTTCGAAAACCCCGTCATGCTATATAGCATCGGCAAGGACAGCAGCGTAATGGTTCGTCTTGCTGAGAAGGCTTTTGCACCTGGCAAAGTGCCCTTCCCGCTGATGCACATCGACTCGAAATGGAAGTTCCGCGAGATGATTGAGTTCCGCGACCGCTATGCCAAAGAACACGGCTGGAACCTGATTGTAGAGAGCAACATGGAGGCTTTTCGCGCTGGCGTAGGACCTTTTACGCATGGAAGCAAGGTACATACCGACCTGATGAAGACAAAGGCTCTGCTCGATGCCCTGAACAAATGGAAGTTCGATGCCGCTTTCGGTGGTGCTCGTCGAGATGAAGAGAAATCGAGGGCAAAGGAGCGCATCTTCAGCTTCCGCGACCAGTTCAATCAGTGGGACCCCAAGAACCAGCGCCCTGAGCTTTGGGACATCTATAACAGCCGCATCCACAAGGGCGAAAGCATCCGCGTCTTTCCCCTCTCGAACTGGACTGAACTCGACATCTGGCAGTACATCCGCCTCGAAAACATCCCCATCGTACCCCTCTATTTCGCGAAGGAACGTCCTTGCGTAGAGATTGACGGCAACCTCATCATGGCCGACGACGACCGCTTGCCAAAGGAGCTTGTGCCGAAGATTCACATGCGCATGGTTCGCTTCCGCACCCTTGGCTGCTGGCCTTTGACGGGAGCCGTGGAGAGCAACGCCACCACAATCGAGGAGATTGTAGAGGAGATGATGACAACAACGAAGAGCGAACGCACAACACGCGTCATCGACTTCGACCAGGAAGCAAGCATGGAGCAGAAAAAGAGGGAAGGATACTTTTGAGAGTTCATAGTTCATAGTGCATAGTTCATAGTTTAGACTCAACGGAAATGTCGATATAACGTTATGACGGAATAACGAAACATCGCGGCAACGAAATAACAGAAATAATCGTGGAAGAAAATAGTTTAAATATTAAGGCTTATCTTGATGCTGACGAGCGGAAGTCGCTCCTCAGATTACTTACTGCTGGAAGTGTCGATGATGGCAAGTCAACACTTATCGGGCGTCTGCTCTTCGATAGCAAGAAGCTCTACGAAGACCAATTGCAGGCTCTGGAACGCGACTCAAAGCGCGTTGGCAACGCTGGTGCTGGCGAGATTGACTATGCCCTGCTGCTCGACGGACTGAAGGCTGAGCGCGAGGAAGGCATCACCATCGATGTGGCTTATCGCTACTTCTCGACAAACCTGCGCAAGTTCATCATCGCCGACACTCCTGGACACGAGCAATACACACGAAACATGATAACTGGCGGCTCCACTGCCAACCTCGCCATCATCCTTGTTGATGCACGAACTGGTGTCATCACGCAGACACGCCGCCATACCTTCCTCGTCTCACTGCTCGGTATCAAGCACATCGTCCTTGCCGTCAACAAGATGGACCTCGTGGACTTCTCGGAAGAGGTCTTCAACAAGATTAAGGGCGAGTACCTTGAACTCACAAATCAGCTTGGAATAGAGGATGTTACATGCTTCCCAATCTCAGCAAAAGAGGGCGACAACGTGGTGGAGAAGAGCGAAAGAACACCTTGGTTCGAGGGCACTTCCCTACTCCAGTACCTCGAGACTGTGCCTATCGACCAAGACAGAAACATGCAGGACTTCCGCTTCCCCGTTCAATATGTTCTGCGCCCCAACCTCGACTTCCGTGGCTTCTCGGGCAAAGTGGCAAGCGGCATCATCCGTAAAGGCGACGAAATCATGGCTCTGCCCAGCAGAAAGACAAGCCGGGTGAAGAGCATCGTCACCTATGAAGGCGAGCTGGATTACGCTTTCTGCCCGCAATGTGTCACTATCACGCTCGAGGACGAGATTGACATCAGCAGAGGCGAAATGCTCGTAAGGCCCGACAATCTGCCCTTCATTGGCCGTCACATACAGTCAAAACTCGTTTGGATGGACGAAGAACCAATGGACCGCAGCAAGCAGTTCTTCCTCAAAGCAAACACAAATACCACCCGAGCCACCATCAGTGCCATCGACTATCGCATTGACGTCAACACGATGGAACACCTCGAGGGCAAAGACTTCAAACTCAACGAGATAGGTCAGGTACAGATAACGACGGCCAAGACACTCTTCTTTGACGCCTACAAGCAGAACAGAGCGACTGGAGCCTTCATCCTCATCGACCCCATCACGAACAACACCTGTGCCGTTGGCATGATAGAGAAGCAGCTCGACGAGGCTGACCTCCTGCAAGAAGACGTGCCAACACTCGACCTCCCCAAGCTCGGCATCGCTCCAGAGCACTACGAAGCCATCGAGAAAGCCGTGAAAGAGCTCAGCAAACAAGGATTGGAAATCGTAATCAAGAAGTAACATGGGACTGTTCAACTTCAACACACTTCCCGTCAACACACTCGTTGGAGCTGACTGGAAGACATTCAAGGCGCTCACCGAAGGACAGCATATTGCCAAGGACAAAAGGGCTAATTATTGGCTTACAAAAAGCATTTGCCGCATCCTTAGTCCGTTTGTAGCTTTGCAAGAGCGAAAGTATCGTAAGCAACTCGCTAACAAGCCGTTAGAGAACGACCCGCTTTTCATCCTCGGACATTGGCGAAGCGGCACAACTTTCGTCCACAACATCTTTGCTCAGGACAAACACTTCGGCTATACTACCACCTATCAGACCGTCTTCCCTCACTACATCATGGCCTTGCAAGGTCTCTTCAAGCCCGTCATGAAAATGGTGATGCCCAACAAACGTCCTACCGACAACATGGAGCTTGCCCCCGACCTGCCGCAGGAAGAAGAGTTCGCCCTGGCAAACATGACAGCCTGTAACTACTACAACTTCTGGTTCTTCCCCGAGAGAATGCAAGAGTGGTGCGACCGCTTCCTTACCTTCAAGGACATCACAGACGAAGAACTGCAGGAGTTCAAACAAACCTTTGAGAAGCTCGTCAAGATAAGCCTTTGGAACACAGGCGGCACACAATACCTCAGCAAGAATCCGCCTCATACGGGCCGAATAAAAGCCCTTTCCGAACTCTTTCCCGAGGCACGCTTCGTCTATCTCGTGCGCAATCCATACACAGTCTTCGAGAGTACACGCTCGTTCTACATCAACACCATCAAGCCCCTGCAGTTCCACACCATCAGCGATGAAGAGATGGAGCAGAATATCCTGCGCAACTACATGGAGCTTTATCACGCTTACAAGGAGCAGAAACAGTGCTTACCCGAAGGAAGACTCTACGAAGTGCGCTTCGAAGACATCGAGAAGGATGCGCTGAACATCACAGAAGACATCTACCGCAAGCTCAACTTGCCTGGATGGGAAGAAGCAAAGCCCGCCATCGAGCAATACATCCAGAGCAAGAAAGGCTACAAGAAGAACAAATATCAGTACGACCCACGCACTGTCCAGCTCGTGAATGAGCATTGGGGAGAAGTCCTCGACGAATGGGGCTACGAAAGGCTTTGAACACCACCTTTACAGCCCCGCCACAGCCTTCATTTGCTCCAGCTGCGCACTACCACCTGACTCAATTTAAGGGCTACAACGCAGCATAACACTTCGCCTTAAAACAGTAGTGAGGGCTATCTGTTTTCTCTGCTTATATAATGTGGCAACATTTTCGGTTGTAAAGTGCACTTTATTTTCAATAGGAAGCATCTTCCACCAGAAAAGTAAGAAAGTAGGAAAGGAGGAAACACGACATTGCTAAAACACCAACGAGGCACGCCTAATTCGGCAACATAACACGCTTAATTCAGCAACATGGCACGCCTAATTCAGCAACATGGCACGCCACAGACGCATGCAAACTTCTAAATAACAGCACATAAAATACATTTTTGCCATAAAACAAGAAAAAAAAATACATTAATCTTTAATCTTTAAACTTTATTTCTTACCTTTGCATCACTTTTCGCATAATAATATATAAATACATAAAAAACAAACAATTATGACAAAGATTGAATTGGTAAAAGCTATTGCCGAAAAGACAGGCATCGACCAGCCCACCGCATTGGCTGCAGTGGAAGGTTTCATCGACACTCTCAAGGAGTCTCTCGTGAACAAGGAAAACGTGTACATCCGCGGCTGGGGTACTTGGACACTGAAACATCGTGCCAAGAAGACCGCTCGCAACATCAGCAAGAACACTACTCTTGTTATCCCTGCTCACGACATTCCATACTTCAAGCCCTGCAAGGACTTCATGGAACAAGTGGCTAAGGCATAAGAAACCATAGCCTCCTCCCCGCTCCCCATTTGGGAGTGCCTCAAGGGAGGCGCCTTATAAACTTGCTCTCCCCCAAAAGGGAGGGCTTTTTTATTATAAATAAATATACCGAATTATGAAGAAATACCGCTCTTATTCATTTCTGTTTATTCTATTGTCCGCTGTCTGCTGTCCTTTGTCATCACAGAATGTCATAGACTACGTCAACCCAATCATCGGCACAAACGGCATGGGACACACTTTCCCCGGAGCCTGCGTGCCATTCGGCATCGTACAGCTCTCGCCAGAAACAGACACCATCCCACACAACGTGGACGGACGCTATCAGGGCAAAGTCTATGAGTATTGTGCCGGTTATCAGCATCGCGACAAGACAATCGTAGGCTTCTCGCACACACACCTCTCTGGCACGGGTCATAGCGACTTGGGCGACATCCTCATCATGCCTACAACAGGCAAGATTCAGGCCAATCCTGGTACTGCCGACAATCCCGAGACAGGTTATCGTTCACGTTTCTCTCATGACACAGAGAAATGCGTCCCTGGCTACTACGAGGTAAAACTCGAGGACTACAACATCTTGGCACAACTGACTGCCACACAACGCGTTGGCGTGCATCAGTACACTTTCCCAACAGAGGATGCGCAGTTCATTCTCGACCTCGGACACGGCATCTACAACTACGATGGCAAGACGCTTTGGAGCTATCTTCGTGTTGAAAACGACACGCTGCTGACGGGCTATCGCATCACGAACGGCTGGGCACGACAGAACTACACTTATTTCGCCATCTCGCTCTCCCACCCCATTCTGAACTACGGCTACAAGGACGAGCAACGCATGAAGTACTCAGGCTTCTGGCGCAAGAACGACATCCACCACAACTTCCCCGACATGGCAGGACGCGAGATTGCTGCGTACTTCCAGCTTCGCATTCCGGAAAGTCATAAACTCACCATCAAAGTTGCGCTCTCTGCCGTCAGCCAAAGTGGAGCCCTTGCCAACCTCAAAGCAGAAGCAGCAAGCCTCACGTTCGAGCAAGCAAAGGCAAAAGCAACAGAGTTGTGGACCAAGGAACTCACAGGCCTCGAGATTGAAGGTACCGACGACCAGAAGGCACTCTTCTACACCTCGCTCTACCACACTATGATTAACCCAAGTGTCTATATGGATGTGGATGGCAAATATCGTGGCAACGACATGGAAATCCATCAGGCTGAGGGCTTCACGAACTACACAATTTTCTCTCTTTGGGACACCTATCGTGCTGAGCATCCGCTGCTTAACCTCATCAAACCTAAGCAAGGTGCAGACATGGCAGAGAGCATGATTCGCATCCAGCAACAGAGTGCGCTCCACCTCCTGCCTGTATGGTATCTGATGGCAAACGAAGGCTGGTGCATGAGCGGATATCATTCGGTGGCAGTCCTCTCGGATGTTGCCAAGAAACTCGGCATAAAGGACAAGAAGGCTATGCTGGAAGCAATGCAAGCTACTGCCACCTCAAAGTGGATGGAAGGCATGACAGACTACATTAAGTGTGGCTATGTCCCCTACGACCGCTGTGGCACAAGTGCCAGCAACACGCTTGAATATGCCTACGACGACTGGACCATCTATCAGGCTGCTCTCGATGCTGGCGACAAGGAAATGGCAGAGACCTTCAAGAAGCGTGCCCTCAACTATAGGAATGTATTCAATCCCGCTCTCGGACTCGCTTGCCCGAAGTACAAGGATGGCTCATGGAAGAAGGACTTTTCACCCTTGCAGACCTATGGCGAAGGCTTCATTGAGGGCAATAGCGCCAACTATTCGTTCCATGTCCCTCACGACGTGAAGGGTATGATTGAATGTTTTGGTGGTGACAAGAAGTTCATCCAGCGCCTCGACAATCTTTTTGCTGAGCCTCTCGACAAGAAGTATTACGAGGACAACGAGGACATCGAGGAAGAATGTCTGCTTGGCGGCTATGTTCACGGCAACGAGCCCAGCCATCATGTGCCCTATCTCTATGCCTGGACGTCACAGCCATGGAAGGCTCAGTACTGGCTTCGTGAAATCATGAACCGCATGTACGTCAACAACATAGATGGCCTGCATGGCAACGACGACTGCGGACAGATGTCGGCCTGGTACATCTTTACGGCAATGGGCTTCTATCCCGTTTGTCCTGGAAGCGACCAGTATGTGCTTGGAGCGCCTTATGTTCCCAGTTGCAACCTGACGCTTCCTAATGGAAAACATTTCCTCATCAAAGCTCCTGGAGTCAGCGACAAGAAGCGCTATGTCAATGAAGTGAAGCTCAACGGCAAAAAATACGACAAGCTTTACATCACGCACAAAGACATCATGGCTGGTGGCACGCTTGAGTTTGTCATGAGTCCGACTCCCAATAAGAAGCGCTGCATCACAACAGGCAAACCTTATTCACTCTCGGATTAAACCTTTTCCGCGCACGCGTGTCATACTTATATAAATCGTATTTGGTATGAAAAAGAACAACAAGCAACAACATGAGATGAATCGCCGTCAGTTCTTGGAGCGATTGGGACTTGGTTCGGCTACGGCATTGACATTGATAACAGTAGGCCCACTACAGGCAATGACTTCGTCCAGAAAAGCCGGCAATGCTCTCGACGATGATGCTCCAGAGCAAATCAAAATGACTTATCGCGTCCAGAACGGCACTGGCGAGCACATCTCGTTGCTGGGCTTTGGCATGATGCGCTTGCCTCGTGAACAGGAACAGGTAAACGAACTCGTGGATTATGCGCTCGCTCATGGTGTGAACTACTTCGACACAGCTCCCATCTATGGTGGAGGCAGCAACGAAGAAGCGACGGGCAAAGCCTTGAGCAGGCATCCTCGCGACAAGTACTATGTAGCCACGAAGATGTCCAACCAGCACGATAGTCTGTGGAGCTTCGAGAAAGCTAAGGAGATGTACGACAACTCGTTCCGCAAGTTGCAAGTGGACTACATCGACTACTACCTTCTGCATAGCGTTGGTGGCGGTGGAATAGACAATCTCAAGGCACGCTTCATCGACAATGGCTTGCTGGACTTCCTTCTCAAAGAGCGTGAAGCAGGGCGCATCCGTCACCTCGGTTTCAGCTATCATGGCGATGTGAAAGTGTTCGATTGGCTGCTCGACAACAACGACAAGTATCATTGGGACTTCGTACAGATCCAGATGAATTACCTCGACTGGACGCATGCTCAGAGAGGCAGAGGCCGTCGTCGTGGTGATGCAAATGCGGAATATCTCTATGGCAGACTCGAGAAGTTGGGCATCCAGGCTGTCATCATGGAGCCTCTCAGAGGCGGTGGACTGGCAAATGTACAGGATGATGTTCGCCAGCAACTTGCCCGTGCTCGCAAGGACGACACACCAGCTCGCTGGGGATTCCGTTGGGTTGGTTCTAAGCCAAATGTTCTCACAGCTTTGAGCGGCATGAACAGAATGGAACATCTCAAAGAGAACTTGGAAACCTTCTCGCCTCTTGACCCCTGTACAAACATAGAGAACGAGCTTCTGGAACGCATCGCAGACAAGATGTCGGGCATGCCAACCATCGGCTGCACCACTTGTGCTTACTGTATGCCTTGCAAGCATGGCGTCGATATTCCAGGCAATTTCGCCTTCTACAACAAGGCTGTCGTGGACGGACGTTTGCCCCTTCCCGATGCTTCAGCACCCGATTTCGAAGAGAAGCGTCAGGCTTATCTCGCCGCTTACCAAGAGGCCATCCCCAATAAGGCACGCGCTAACAGATGTCAGGACTGCGGAGAATGCCTCTCCAAGTGTCCTCAGCAACTCCCCATCCCAACGCATCTGAGCAAACTCGTTGAGATGACAAGAAAGAAACAGGCTTAACAAAGAACTCATGAACAAGAACAGAATACTTACCTCGCTTGCTCTCGTTGGAGCATTCCTCTTCCTGACAAGTCAGACAACGGGCGAACCTGTCATGACAAAACAGAAAGACGTTACCATCATCAACACTACAACACTTGCCACAGACATCGAAGGGTACGTTGGCACGACTCCTGTCAAGGTCTATATCAAAGCAGGAAAAGTGCTGAAAGTGGAAGCTCTCGAGAACGAAGAGACACCCAAGTACTTCGATATGGTAGTGAAGGGACTGATGAAGAAATGGAACGGACTGCCAGTCAAGACTGCAGAAAAGCAGAAAGTTGACGTTGTAACAGGTGCGACAGTCTCTTCCGAAGCAGTCATCGAGAATGTCCGTCGCGGCATCAGCTACTACAATTACATGAACAAGAAGTAAGGCGATAGAGTTTCTGCGTGCCGACGAAAAGCAACATCTGCCCTGCATAATAGGGTATCATGATGCTCATGTGGGCATGCGGAATCCTTTCGACGAACATGTTCACGCCAATTATAAAGTCGGAGAGGACAAAGAGTGTCGCTCCGATAATCAGGCAAACATTCTTGTGCCGCCATGCTGCATAGCACATCCCAAGCAGCAAAATGGCGTAGATGGCTATTCCATAAGCAATGAGTTTGTCTTCCACTCGAGGGAATATCCAGCACATTGCTACTCCATACACACTTGCCACGAGCACCAGAGGCACGTACCTCATGGGCTTTTCCCATGTCGTATTTGGCGGCATCAAACGACTATATATAATAATGTATAGGATTTGTGCAACGGCAAAGCACCCTATCTGAGGAATGAGTTCGTTCCTCCACCCCATCACATCACCAAGAAAAGAGAAGAAAAGCGCTGCCGTCAGAGCCCACTGCTTCCTACATAAAGCACAGAGAGACAGCCATAACACAGGGAAAATCATCTGTGCTGGAAGGTGAATTGGCAGGAAGTCCGTCACCGCCAAAACGATGAAAACTCCAATAACGATAAGGTCTTTCCGGGAACTAAGCATGACCAAGAGCGATAGACGGGGCTCGAACCCGCGACCTTTGGCTTGGGAAGCCAAAGCTCTACCAACTGAGCTACTATCGCGTTCTTTCTTTGTGCAAAGGTACGAAAAAATAGTTAATAGATGATAAAATATCGATAAAAATCATTCATTGTATGCAGAAAAAGTCTATCTTTGTACCTAAAAGAAGTGACTTAACGCACATACATTATCATATTATTAACTTAAAACGATTAAAATTATGAAGAAAAAGTTTATTTGCGCCGTTTGTGGATATATCTATGAAGGCGATGCTGCACCCGAACAGTGCCCCATCTGTAAGGCTCCTGCCTCGAAGTTCTCTGAGTTGAAGGACGATGCCGACATGACTTACGCTACCGTTCACAAGATTGGTGACGGCAAGCCCGAAGGCGTTTCAGAAGAGATGATTCAGGACCTGCGCAACCACTTCAACGGAGAATGTGGCGAGGTTGGTATGTATCTGGCAATGGCTCGTCAGGCTGACCGCGAGGGTTATCCCGAAATTGCCGAGGCTTTCAAGCGCTATGCATTCGAAGAGGCAGACCATGCAAGCCGTTTCGCAGAACTACTGGGCGAGTGTGTTTGGGACACCAAGACAAACCTCGAGAAGCGTGCTGCTGCTGAGGCTGGTGCTTGCGAAGACAAGTTCCGCATCGCCAAGAACGCTAAGGCTGCAGGTTTCGATGCCATTCACGACACAGTTCACGAGATGGCAAAGGATGAAGCCCGTCATGGTGCTGGCTTCGCAGGCTTGCTAAAGCGCTACTTCGGAAAATAAGAAGACCCTATCCAACCCTTCCCCTTTAGATGGGAGGCTTTTGTTTCTCTCCCTTTGGGGGAGTTAGAGAGGGGCCACCTTCTGAAAAACAACTACCGACTGCCATCCTTCCGGGCTCTTCAACCAGTCCTGGAGGGTGGCGGTCTCTTTGTATCCGCACTTCTTGAAAAGCCCTACTGAAGCCAGATTGCTCGTCGGAACAAGGGCATAGAGCTGATGAATGCCTAGATGTGTCGAGGCATAATCGGCAAGCAGACGAAGGGCTTCGCTGGCATAGCCCAGCCGTTGCTGCTCTGGAACCACAACGATTCCCACTTCCGCACGATGATGCTGAGGGTCGTACTTCTGCAAATCGACAAAACCGATGCTAATGCCATCGGACGTTTCAAGCACAAGCCGAAGCTGTCGGTCGTGGAAAAAGTCGTTCGCACTCTCGGCAATATACTGCTTGAGGGCAAAATGCGAGAAAGGCACAGAAGCCAGTCCGAGTGGCCACAACTCAGTATCATTCTCGATGAGATACATCAAGTCGAGGTCCTCGGGCTCTACGGCTCTCAGCTTCAGTTTATCACTCTTTAGCATTGCGTTTGATGTCTATCAAAGGGAACACAAGAGCGATAGCCAAGATGCCAAGTCCATAGAGCTGCGATGTGTCATCGTACTTGAAGTAGAGGAACATCACAAAAGCGGCAGCGACAGCGATTGCGGCCAAACGAATGTAGGCATTCACTTTCCTATAACGAATGGCAAAGAAAGCTGCAAGCAGGATGCAAGCCGCACAAATCAAAGTAAGGATGTAAGTTATCATAGCGTAGTTCGAAAAGTTAACGTGGATAGTTTGTAAAGTTAACGTGTTAAGTTTGTCAATTAAGCGTGTTAAGTTGGGCAAGTTAACGTGTTAAGTTTGGCAATTACCTTAAGGTATTTGAGCAAATAGGTTAAGGTATTTTACACACCAAATGGAATTCTTCCAGCAAGGGCTCTGCCGAGGGTCACTTCGTCGGTGTATTGCAGTTCATCATTTTGTGCGATTCCTCGAGCAATGACAGTCACTTTGACACCCGTTTCTTCCAGTTTTCTGTAGATATAATAGTTGGTGGTATCGCCTTCCATCGTGGGACTGAGAGCAAGGATTACTTCCTCCACCCCACCCTTTTTGACGCGCTCCACGAGACTTTCAATCTGCAAGTCACTCGGACCAATGCCGTCCATCGGACTGATAACGCCGCCAAGTACATGATAGAGTCCGCGATACTGCATCGTGTTCTCGATAGCCATCACATCCTGAACATTCTCAACCACGCAGACAAGACTGGCGTCTCGAGACGGATTGCTGCAGATTTCGCATCGTTCATCATCGCATATATTGTAGCAGACCTGGCAATAATGCACGCCTCGACGCATTTCAACCAGGCTCTCTGCCAATGCCTCTACCCTCTCCTCATCTTGACGAAGCAAGTGAAGAGCCAAGCGAAGAGCCGTCTTGCTGCCTATTCCAGGCAAGCGATTGATTTCCATTACGGCTTTCTCAAGAAGCTGTGAAGAATAGTGGGACTGCATCATCTTTATAAGAGTCCTTTGCTAGATGGGAGTTGGAAATGTGTTACATCTCTGCGGACAGCCATTCTCAGGCTTCGTGCAAACGCTTTGAAGATGCCTTCTATCTTGTGGTGTTCGTTCTGGCCTTCTGCCTTGATGTTCAGATTCATCGCTGCGCTATCGGACAGACTCTTGAAGAAGTGCAGGAACATTTCTGTTGGCATCTCTCCGACTTTCTCGCGATGGAACTCAGCATCCCACACCAGCCAAGGCCTTCCACCAAAGTCGAGGGCAACTTGGCAAAGGCAATCATCCATCGGCAAACAATAGCCGTAACGCTCTATGCCACGCTTGTCGCCAAGAGCTTTGCGGATACATTCGCCCAAAGCCAAAGCCACATCTTCGATTGTATGATGCTCATCCACCTCGAGGTCGCCTTTGCAACGAATGTAAAGGTCTGTCATTCCGTGCTTTGCAATCTGCTCGAGCATGTGGTCAAAGAAGCCAAGTCCAGTCTGTATGTCGCTCTTTCCATTGCCATCGAGACACACCCTCACCTCAATATCCGTTTCCTTTGTAGCACGCCTGACTGTTGCGGTTCGCTCTCCAGCAAAGAGGAGTTCTGTAATCTTCTGCCAATCCAGCTCTTCTGAAAGTATGAGACTACGACAACCGAGGTTCTCTGCAAGCTTAGCATCCGTTTGTCTGTCACCAATGACGAAGCTTCCGGCCAAGTCGTAATTGCCTGTCATATAGTCAGTAAGCATGCCTGTTCCAGGCTTACGGGTTGGGAGATTGTCTTTCGGAAAACTCCTATCAATGTGAATAGCGTCGAAAGTTATGCCTTCGCCCTTAAGGATGTCGAGCATGAGGTTTTGTGTGGGCCAGAAAGTATCTTCGGGATAGCTCTCCGTTCCGAGTCCGTCCTGATTGCTCACCATGACGAAAAGGAAGTCGGTGTGCTGGCGAAGGAACTTCAAGGCACTGATGACTCCAGGCACGAAACTGAACTTCTCGAAGCTATCAATCTGTTCATCAGATGGTTCGCGAAGTATTGTGCCGTCTCGATCAATAAAAAGAATCTTTTTCAATTCACAATTCATAATTCATAATTCAAAAGCGGAGTTAGAGGGCGTATTGTTCTCTCCTTTGGAGGAATTAGAGGGGAGCTATTTAAAGAAGCGCAGAGCTCCGAGCAATTCGTTGTTTTCCTGTCGCGTTCCTATCGTGATGCGAAGGCAATCTTTGCAAAGCTGAACACGCGTTCTGTTACGCACAACTATGCCTTGCTCAATGAGATAGCGATAGATGGCGTTAGCATCGGTCACCCTGACAAGCACGAAATTGGCATCAGTCGGGAAGACTTTCAGCACGATTGGAAGTTCTGCTAAGGCTGGAAGAACATGTTCGCGTTCGCGTCTGATTTGTGCAAGCCAACCATCGATTGCAGCGAAATCAGCCAGCAATGCCAGCGCTTTCTCCTGAGTCAGCAAGTTGACATTGTAGGGATACTTCACCTTATTGAACAAGCCGATGATTTCTTCGCTTGCAAAGGCCATTCCAAGTCGGATTGCTGCCGAAGCCCAAGCCTTGCTGAAGGTATTGAGTACGACGAGATTCGGGTAGTTGTCGAGCAAACTGCGGAAAGGCTGATTGGTCGAGAAGTCGCAATATGCCTCGTCAATCACCACGATTCCTTCAAACGAAGTCAGCACTTCATGAATGGTTTCGCGAGGGAAATCGTTACCAGTCGGATTGTTGGGAGAGCAAATCCAAATCACCTTTGTATGCGAATCAGTTGCATTCAGTAATGCTTTAGTATCAATTTGCCAATCCTCTGATAATGGAACACTTCTGTACTCGACATTATTGATGTCGGCACACACCTTATACATCCCATAAGTCGGAGCAATTGCCACAACATTATCTTCATTTGGATTGCAGAAGATGCGATAGATGAGGTCGATGGCTTCGTCGCTTCCGTTGCCCAAAAATATCTGTGAAGGACGGACTCCCTTCAAGGGTGCAAGGCGCTCCTTCAGTTTCTCTTGCAATGGGTCAGGATAGCGATTTATCGGGTCATTGTAGGGATTCTCGTTCGCATCGAGAAAGACGTGAGCATCCATGCCCTTGAATTCATCGCGGGCACAACTGTATGGTTCGAGTGCCCAAATGTTAGGGCGAACTAATGATTCCAGAGTCTTCATAGGCTTTCCTTTCTCAAAGTCATTGCGTTCTTGTGTGCATCCAGTCCTTCCGCCTCAGCCATCAGCTCTACTGCTTTGCCAATAGAGCGAATGCCTTCTGCTTGAATGTGCTGGAAAGTTATTTTGCGACAGAAACTGTCGAGGTTCACGCCACTATAAGCCACAGCATAGCCGTTTGTGGGCAAAGTGTGGTTCGTTCCGCTTGCATAGTCTCCGGCACTCTCGGGTGTGAGCGGACCGAGGAAAACACTGCCAGCATTCACAACTTTCTGGGCAAGTTCCATATAGTTGGAGGTCTCGATGATGAGGTGTTCTGGAGCATAACGGTTGGTGATTTCCATCATCTCGTCGTCATCACGAACTACGATTGTTTTGCTGTGTTCGAGGGCTTTGGCGGCAATGTCCTTCCTTGACAAGAGCGCAAGTTGACGCTCCACTTCTGCCTCTACCCTTTTTGCCGTCTCTTCGCTCTTGCAAACAAGCAGCACTTGACTGTCGATGCCGTGCTCTGCTTGGCTGAGAAGGTCGGCTGCAACGAATGAAATGTTGCTCGTCTCGTCTGCCAGAACCTCCACTTCACTTGGACCTGCAGGCATATCGATGGCAACATCATGCAAGCTTACTTGCTGCTTTGCACACATCACAAACTGGTTGCCAGGACCGAATATCTTATAGACTTTAGGGACGCTTTCCGTACCATAAGCCATCGCACCTATCGCTTGAACGCCGCCAATCTTGTAGATTCTGTTGACGCCAGCAATTCTGGCTGCCACAAGTATGGCTGGATTGACGCTACCGTCTTTGGCTGGAGGCGTGCAGAGAACAATGTCTCGGCAACCTGCTATCTTAGCCGGAGTGGCAAGCATGAGTACTGTGCTGAACAGTGGAGCCGTACCGCCTGGAATGTAGAGGCCAACCTTCTCGATTGCCACAGCTTTTTGCCAACATTCCACACCATCGACGACCTTGACGTGCTCACCCTCGAAGCGCTGTGATGCATGGAAGCGTTCGATGTTCTGATGAGCGATGCGGATGGCTTCCTTGAGTTCGTCGCTGACCAGTTTCTCAGCCTCTTGCATCTCAGTTTCGCTAACAGCCAGATCATTGAGGTTCACCTTGTCGAAGCGTTCCTCATATTCCTTGACTGCAGCATCTCCGCGCTCTCGAACATCCTGAAGCACAGCCGAGACTGTTGCACCAAGTTCCGAAGCATCACGAACAGGACGCTTCAGCAAAGCATCGAGTTCCTCTTTAGCAGGATATGTGTAGATTTTCATTACGGTATCATCTTTTCGATGGGAACGACCAGGATTCCTTCAGCTCCGAGTTGCTTCAGTTCGCGAATGATTTCCCAGAAGCGCTTCTCCTCGATAACTGTGTGAACGCTGCTCCAACCTTCGGTTGCGAGAGGCATCACGGTTGGGCTCTTCACGCCTGGAAGAACAGCGACAATCTCCTTCACCTTATCAGTCGGGACGTTCATCAGCACGTACTTCTTATCTTCGGCAGCCTTGACCGCTTCGATGCGGAACAGCAACTCGTCGAGCACAGCCTGCTTCTCTTCATCAAGATTCTTGTTGGCGATGAGAATAGCCTCGCTCTTCATCACCGTTTCTACCTCGACAAGGTTGTTGCTGACCAGCGTTGAACCGCTGCTGACAATGTCGAAGATAGCGTCAGCCAGACCGATACCCGGACTGATTTCCACGCTTCCAGTAATGACATGAACATCGGCAACCAGTCGTTTTTCTTCGAGGAAACGACGCAGGATATTGGGATAGGAAGTGGCAATCTTCTTGCCCTCGAACCACTTCAAGCCATAATAGCCGCAACCTTTCGGCACAGCCAGAGAGAGACGACACTTGCTGAAGCCAAGAGGACGCACCACTTTCGCATCCTCAGCCCGTTCCTCATACTCGTTCTGACCGACTATTCCGAGGTCAGCCACACCACTTGCCACACTTTGAGGGATGTCATCATCGCGAAGATAAAGCACCTCGATTGGGAAGTTGCTGCTCTGTACCAAGAGTGTTCGTTTGCTGCTGCTCACCTTAATGCCTGCTTCTGCAAGCAAAGCCATTGTATCTTCGAAGAGACGACCCTTCGACTGGACTGCTATTCTCAACATCTTATCATTTACCATTTAAACATTTACCATTTACAGACACTCACCAAACCTCTCACTTTTAGGGGCAAGGCTATCCTTTATGAGGGTTGCGGTTTCTATTTCGGGCGCAAAGATACGACAATATATTTAGAATTCAAAATTAAGTATGAAGTAATTCAGAATAAATAATTCGAGTTTTGCAAATCAACTCGCGCGCACGCTCAATGCAAAGTTTTTTCCTTGAAAATCTGCCAATCTGCTACACAGCAGCGTTATCGCAATGATATACAAATAGATATACGTATGGCAGATTTGTTGCAGATTGTGGAAAATGTGGCAGTTTTTGGGTAAAGTCTCTGGAGTTCGACATGCAAAAAACTAAGTTCCGCCAGCCTCCCACGCGTCGCTTCCTTTTTTTTCTTGTGTGGAAAACATGATTACTTAAACAAAGTAGAACTTGCAAAACTTGAATAAATAAAATCTGTCTAGCATAATGGCACGTTTACACATACTTAACAAAAGTCCCAAATGGGCAAGAGGCAGACGCCCTAAGGTTTGCACCCTAGAATTAGTTAAGCGACAGGAAGGAACAATTTAACTGACGCACCAACTCACCGACTCATAAAAAAAGCCACCTTCTTGGATGGCTTTCTTTCTTATGTATAGAGGAAGCGTTTGATGCTCTTTTTGGGGGTCTTTTCGAACTCTTGTTCCATGACTTGAATGCTGAAAAGTTGGGCGTAGGAAGGCAAGTTAGGATTGATTTCCTTGCGGTTCTGCTCCATGATGTTCTCGAGGTCTTCTGAACTAAGCCGCAGCTTCTTGACTTGTTCTTGGTCAGGATAGACAAGTCCAACGAGTTTATCCTCTCGCTGTACAACAAGGCACTCGCTTACCAACGTCATGTTCGAGAGTTTATCCTCGATTTCCTCGGGATAGACGTTCTGTCCGTTGGCCCCGAGGAGCATGTTCTTCGAGCGCCCTTTGATGTAGAGGTTGCCCTGGTAGTCCAGGACGCCAAGGTCGCCCGTGTGGTACCATCCGTCGGCATCGAGGGCTGCCTTGGTAGCTTCCTCGTTCTTGTAGTAGCCGAGCATCACATTGAGTCCTTTGGTGAGTATCTCGCCGGGGATATTGATGGGGTCAGGGCTATCGATGGTGAGTTCCTGATGAATGACGCTTCGTCCGCAAGAGCCCACGACTTGGTCTTTCCAGTCGTTATAGGTGATGATGGGTGCGCACTCTGTTGCTCCGTAGCCCACGGTGTAGCGGAAGCCTATCTCGTGGAGGAGTCGTTCGATTTCCTGATTGAGTGCTGCGCCACCGATGATGAGTTCGTAGAAGTTTCCTCCGAGGGCTTGTGTCAGTCCGTCGCATATCTTCTTCTTGATGCGGTCTCCGATGACAGGGACTTGCATGAGCATTCTTACCTTCGGATCTTGTATGCGCGGCATAACAGCTTTGCGGACTATCTTCTCGATGATGAGTGGCACGACGATGATGATGATGGGCTTAATGTCGGCCAGGGCTCGCATCAGGATGGTGGGAGAGGCGACTTTCGTTAGGAAGTTAACGTGTACGCCTCGCATGAACTCAAAGGTGAACTCGAAAGCCATGCCGTACATGTGAGCCATCGGAAGCATGGAGAGCACCTTGTCGCCAGGCTGGATTTCGTTGCCCAGGACGTGCATAGCGAAGTCGCAGTTTGACCAGAGCGCGCGGTAAGGCAGCATGACGCCTTTCGAGTTGCTCGTCGTTCCGCTGGTGTAGTTCAGCACAGCCATTTCGTCGGGCTCGTCCTTGTGGTAAGAGAGCAGTTCGGGCAGGAATCGGCTGGGGAACTTCTCGCCGAAAAGGCGGTTCAAGTTCTCGCGAGCATAGGTAAGTTTCTCGTTTCGCGACACGAGCAGGCTGTAATCGACGAGCGAGATAATTCCCTGCAGCTCAGGCATTTCGTCGGCCTGGAGTGTAGGCCAGACCTTGTCGCCCACAAAGAGTAGTTTTGACTCCGAGTGGTTCACAATGTCGTGAACCTGACTGGGGTGAAACTCGTGGAGGATAGGCACGGCGATAGCTCCGTAGGTCAGGATGCTGAAGAAGGCTGCTCCCCAACGGCTCAGGTTCCTGCCGCAGAGGGCAATCTTGTCGCCCTTCTGGATGCCCGCCTCTTCGAAGAGGATATGCATCTTCTCGATAATGCGCGCCACGTCTTTGTATTGCAGGGTGAATACTCCATAATCCGACATCGAATCCATGAACCAATGTTCCTGAATACTCTGACGAATCATCTCGTTATAGGATGGTACTTTCGTTATTTCCATTTGCACATTTCTTTAAATTTTGTGCAAAGATATAGTAAAATTCGGTACGCTGCAAATAATTCGGTAACTATTTTTGCACAAAAGAAGAAAAATCGTGCAAAAGTAATCCGATTCCCTACTTATCAAGAAATAAAAAATGTAAAAGCAGCCTTGTTGTGAGATTTTTTTTGTAACTTTGTGCCCGTTATTCGCGTATATAATAAGGTATTAGAAACTATGGACGCAAAGAAAAGCGTAAGACAATACAAACCGGCCAGCAAAATGCCCGCCCGTCGTAAAAAGAAAAAGACAGGATGGATAGGCTGGTTTCGCTCGAACATCAAGGACAACGACGAAGTTGACCCAAAGAAACGCGGGGAACACGGCGACAACCTCCGCTTCGTTTGGGGCGCCGTCCTGGCCACACTCTCGCTGGCCATCCTCATCGCACTCATCTCGCACATCTTCACCGGAGCAGAAGACCAGAAGTACGTCACGAGTGAATCCTATACGGCAGCAAACTGGCTGGGGCGTTGGGGCTATGAAGTTGCTCATTGGCTAATGGATAACACCTTTGGTGTGTCAAGTATTCTCATCCCTATTCTCATGCTTGCAACAAGCATTCGCATCATGGGGTTGGCAAAAGTGCGACTTCATCTTTGGTTCCTCAACTGCATGATAATCATGGCTTGGGCTTCTGCTTTTGCCGCTTACGTCGTGCGTTATTTCCCTGGAGCGCAGAATACTTACATTATCTGGGGAGGCATGATTGGGCAGAACGAATTGGACTTCCTGCAGAACAAAGTGGGAGGTCTCGGCACCCTGCTCATCTTCATCCTCTCTGCCCTACTCTACATCTTCTACCTCAGCGACGAAGCCATCACTTGGATTCGACACAAGGTCATCCGCGAGAAAAAGGAGGAAACAGAGGAAGCCGAGAATGAAGTGGAGCAAGAGGAGCAGGAAGAATTTACGCCTCTGATGCCCGACAGCGAGGATGAAAGTCCAAAGGAAGTGGCTCTGAACGAAGAAGAGGCTCGCGCCCCGTTCAGCGACGAAGCCGCTCAAACTGCGACCACCATTGATTTTTCCGAAGATCCGTTGGCTCCTTTGAAAGGCATCGAAGAGCAAGAAAGCACGGATGACATTACCGTTGTCGTGGGGCATGATCCCGAGAAGGCCGACCTCTCCGACGACAGGACGCTAGAGCCCTACGACCCGAAGCTTGACCTCGAGAACTACAAGTACCCGAGCATAGACCTGCTCACCCATTATGACAACACCTCGAGCGCCATCGACATGGAGGAGCAGCGGAACAACAAGAACCGCATCAAGACGGTGCTCAGCAACTTCCGAGTCGAGATTCTCGACAACACGAAAGCCACCATTGGTCCCACCATCACGCTCTACGAAATCACACCTGCTCCTGGTATCCGCATCAGCACGATTCGAAACCTCGAAGACGACATTGCCCTGAGCCTCAGCGCCCTCGGCATCCGCATCATAGCACCCATTCCAGGCAAGGGAACCATCGGTATTGAAGTGCCGAACCTGAAGCCTCAGATGGTCTCGATGGAAAGCATCCTGAACAGCCGCAAGTTCCAAGAAACGGACTACGAACTGCCCATGGCTCTCGGAAAGACGATTACCAATGAAGTCTTTATCGCAGACCTGACAAAGATGCCGCACTTGCTTGTAGCCGGTGCAACAGGTCAGGGTAAGTCCGTGGGCCTGAATGTCATCATCACTTCGCTGCTCTACAAGAAGCATCCTGCCGAGTTGAAACTGGTGATGATAGACCCCAAGAAGGTCGAGTTCAGCCTTTATGCACCCATCGTCAACCACTTCCTGGCACAGGTGGAGGGCAACGAAGACGTGGAAGAGCCCATCATTACCGACGTCAACAAAGTCATCCAGACGCTCAAGAGCCTCTGCATCGAGATGGACCAGCGCTACGACCTCCTCAAGAAAGCACACGCAAGGAACGTCAAGGAATACAACGAAAAGTTCCGTGAACGCCAGCTGAATCCCAACAACGGGCACAGATACATGCCCTACATCGTGGTGGTAATCGACGAGTATGGCGACCTCATCATGACGGCTGGCAAGGAGATAGAGCTCCCCATCGCCCGTATCGCTCAGCTGGCTCGTGCAGTCGGCATACACATGATAATCGCCACACAACGTCCTACGGCCAACATCATCACGGGTACAATCAAGGCGAACTTCCCGGCCCGCATGGCATTCAAGGTGACGACAGGCGTGGATAGTAAGACTATCCTCGACAGAACCGGAGCCAACCAACTCGTCGGCAAGGGCGATATGCTCCTGATGACAGGCTCGGAACCCGTCCGCATCCAATGTGCATTCATCGACACGAACGAGCTGGAGGACATCGTGCATCATATTGCCAAGCAACAGAGTTACGCCTCGCCCTACCTCTTGCCGGAAGTTCCGCTTGAAGGAGACGACGATAGCGGCATAGGCGATGTGGATATGACACACCTCGACCCCATGTTCGAGGACGCAGCCCGCATGATAGTCAGCGAGCAAAACGGCAGCACGAGCATGATTCAGCGCAAGTTCGCCATCGGTTACAACCGAGCAGGACGACTGATGGACCAACTGGAGAAGGCTGGCATCGTAGGTCCCGCAAAAGGCAGCAAGCCCCGTGAAGTGCTCTGCGTCAGCGAAGAACAACTCATGATGATAATGGACAACCTACGTTAAACCCTCAAACTACACGTGCCAACTTCTCAAACTTAACGTGTTTAATTGACAAACTTAACGTGCTTAATTGACGAAGTTAACGTGCTTAATTAGCAAACCATCCTAGTGTAATATGAAAAAACTCCTCATCTTTCTGCTCCTCTTTGAATGTTCAGTGTTCAATATTCAATGTTCAATGGCTTTCGCTCAGGACGCCATGAAGGTGCTCGACATAACTGCTGACCGCATCCGCAAAGCAGGTAACGTGAAGATTGAATACAAAGCCAGCATCTTTGCCGGAGCCACAGAGAAGGCTTCCTCCACAGGTACCATGTGGCTGCAGGAAAGCAAAATGAAACTCGAGACTGGCGACATCAACACTTGGTACAACGGAAAGACACGCTGGTGCTACGTCCCCAGTGCCAACGAAGTGAACATCGACGAGCCTTCCAAAAAGGAAATGGCTGCCATGAACCCCTACACCTTCATGAACATCTACAAGAAAGGCTTCAAAATGACTGTGAAGGAAACCGTCCTTCGGGGTGAAGCCGTTTACGAAGTCTATCTCCGTGCACGCTATGCAAAGATGGATGTCAAAGAGGTTTACATCGATATCCGCAAGAGCGACTACCAGCCCCTCTGCATCCGTGTTCGCGAAGACAACGACTGGCAACGTGTCAGCATCCTCAGTTTCAAAGGCAATCTGCAATTGAGCGACACGTTCTTCAACTTCCCAGAGAAAGACTATCCAAAGGTACTTATTAATGATATGAGATAAATATGAACCACACTAAACTTCTTATCATAGGCAGTGGCCCAGCAGGCTACACAGCAGCAATCTATGCAGGACGCGCTAACCTCAATCCCGTTCTGCTCGAAGGATTTCAACCAGGCGGACAACTCACCATCACCACCGAAGTCGAGAACTTTCCCGGATGGCCTGATGGTGTGGATGCCAACGAGTTGATGGACAATATTCGCAAGCAGGCAGAACGCTTCGGCACGCAAATGCTCCCTAATGCCTGCACGAAAGTCAACCTCGATATACGTCCCTTCGGGGTCACGCTCGATGATGGAAGCGAATGGACTGCCGACTCAATCATCATAGCCACAGGCGCCAGTGCAAAATACTTGGGCTTGAGCGACGAGCAGAAGTACATGGGACAAGGCGTCAGTGCCTGTGCCACTTGCGATGGATTCTTCTATCGCAAGAAAGTAGTAGCCGTCGTCGGAGGTGGAGATACAGCATGCGAAGAGGCTTCCTATCTGGCAGGACTCGCTTCGAAAGTCTATCTCATCGTTCGCAAGCCTTTCCTTCGTGCCTCAAAAATTATGCAGGAACGCGTCTTCAGTAATGAAAAGATTGAAGTGCTCTTCGAGACAAACACACTTGGACTTTATGGCGAGAACGGCGTAGAAGGCGCACATCTCATCTTCCGCAAAGGGGAAAGCGACGAGAGGAAGTACGACCTTCCCATCGACGGCTTCTTCCTTGCCATCGGACATCACCCGAATAGCGAACTCTTCTCGCCTTGGCTCAAGACCAACGAAGAGGGCTACATCATGACAGAAGGCGACTCTCCCCGTACAAATGTGCCTGGAGTCTTTGCCGCAGGCGATGTGGCCGACCCGCACTATCGCCAGGCAGTCATAGCCGCAGCAAGCGGAGCGAAGGCTGCGATGGAAGCAGAAAAGTATTTAGCACAATGAACAAGTATCAACTCTATAGATTGATTTGCAAGAATGCCGACCTGAAAGAAGAGCGGCATCCTATGCTTGACAAGAACCGCTTCATGAAGTTCCTGATGGCTTTCATGTGGCTATATTATGCCGCCATCCTGATCTTCATGGGTGTCGTAATGGCAATGGGCATGAAGAACAGCTACAATGGAGTGGCTGCATTCCATGTCTTCGACGGCGGTTTGCTTTACATATTGATAACAGACTTCTGGGTGCGATTCATTCTACAGGAGACGCCGGCACAGCAAGCCCAACCCTACGCCCTGTTGCCCGTCCGCAGAAGTTTCCTGATGAACATCTACCTCACACGTTCAGGTCTTGCCTGGGGCAATCTCTATTGGGGCTTCCTGCTTGTTCCGTTCGCCCTCATCGCTATCACTATTCCTTTGGGCTGGGGCGCTACGATAGGATGGCTGCTTGGCTGGTGGCTGCTTCTTGTGATGAACGGCTACGCCTATCTCTTCTGCCGAGCCCTTATCTTGAAGCACTTAGCTTGGCTGCTTTTGCCCCTTGCCATTCATGGTGCCTTGCTTGCCATCATGCTCGTGCCCGACAAGGACCCGCTCGATATGCCGTGCACACTCTTGATGTATGATTTCCTGCAATGGAAGTTGTGGCCCTTCCTCCTGGTTGGTGCTCTCATTGCTCTGTTGTATTGGGCAAACTACAAGCTGCAGATGGGCATGGTTCACGACGAAGTTGGTAAGAAGGAAGAGAAGGAAATCAAACACGCCACGCAGTTTAATTTCCTGAATCGCTACGGCAAGCTTGGTGAGTACTTGAAGCTCGAAGTCAAGCAACGCCTCCGCAACAAGACGGTGAGGATGAGTTTCCTTGTCGGCCTTGGCCTGATGATAATGCTGAGCAGCATCATGTACTTCAGCGATGTGTACGACAACAACTTCATGCGCTCATTCATCTGCCTCTACAACTACATCATCCTCGGCATGATGACACTCATCACTATCATGTGCTACGAGGGCAACTACATCGACGGACTGATGAGCCGCCGCGAAAGCATTCTGCAGCTGCTCACGGCAAAGTACTACTTCAACGTCGCGCTTCTGCTCATTCCGCCCATCATTCTGCTACCCTTGATGATAATCGGCAAGATGTCCGTCTGGATGAACATCGGCTACTTCTTTTTCACGGCAGGAGTGCTCTACCCTCTCCTCTTCCAGATGGCAGTCTATAACGACAACACGTTGCCCATGAACACAAAGATAACAAGCAAGCAGGGCAACACGGCACAGCAGGTTGTCAGCATCGTCATCCTCTTCCTGCCGATTGGCTTAGAGAAGGCTGCGACGGCTTTGCTTGGCGAACCCTGGGGATATGTGTTCCTTGCCGTGCTTGGCATCATTGGTGTGGCAACTCATCAATACTGGCTGCGTAATGTTTATACGCGGTTCATGGCAAGACGTTATAAGAATATGGAAGGCTTCCGTGCCTCACGAAACTCGTAAAAAACATAGAATATGGACATTATTATAAAAGACCTCAAGAAGACGTTCGGCGAAAAGGTTGCAGTAGACATACCTGAACTCACCATCCACAGCGGCGAACTGCTGGGATTGGTAGGCAACAATGGCGCTGGCAAGAGTACGCTCTTCCGTCTTATCCTCGACCTCATCAAGGCAGACACTGGAACAGTTCACATGAAAGGTACTGATGTAGAAATCAATGTTGCTGAGACAGAAGTATGGAAGGACTGGACAGGAGCTTTCGTGGACGAGAGTTTCCTCATCGACTACCTGACTCCCGACGAGTATTTCCAGTTCATTGCCCGCCTTACAGATACCAGCGACGAGCAGCTGCAGGAGTTCCTTGCCCAGTATCAGCACTTCATGGCAGACGAACTGGCCGGCCAGAAGAAACTCATCCGCACGCTTAGTGCAGGCAACAAGCAGAAGGTTGGCATCATGGCAGCCATGCTGCTTCGTCCGAAAGTACTCATACTTGATGAACCATTCAACTTCCTCGACCCAAGCAGTCAGAATGCCATCAAGCACTTGCTGAAAAAATACAACGAGGAGACTGGCGCCACGATTCTCGTCAGCAGCCACAATCTGCAACACACCGTCGACATCAGCGAACGCATTGTCCTGCTCGAGCATGGCAAAATCATACACGACATCGACAACAAGGAGAAGCAAGCACAGGATATCCTTGAAAACTATTTCGAGATAAACGATTAGTGTATGAAAAGAAAGATGCTTTTAGCTCTTGCAGCAGCATTTATGATGTTATCACAAGCATCAGCCCAGACTGACCTGCGCATTCTCAATCACTTATCCATCGGCGCAGAAGTTGGCACAATGGGTTGGGGAGTAGATATCAGTATGCCCATCACACCTTTTGTTGATGTGCAGGCAGGCTTTTCTATGATGCCAAAGATTGGGTTCAACACTTCGGTAGGAACTAATAGAGCCTTTCCTGGTCTTGATTACAAAATACCTGTAAAGGGACAGACATTGATGAAGAATGGCAAATTGTTGGTTAACGTGATGCCTGTGCCATTCCTAACGAGCTTTCATATTACTGCGGGCATGTACATTGGTCCAGAGGATATAATGGGAATGTACAACACAGAATCGCTTGTTGCGATTTCTGAATATAATGCCATGTTCCCTGACAACAAAGTTGGTCTTGCACTGGGAGACTATTTGCTCGAACCTGATGCCGAAGGCTACATCAACGGCAAACTTAAGGTTAATCTCGTTAAGCCATACGTTGGTATTGGCATTGGCCGAGGTGTACCAAAGAAACGTATTGGCTTCAAATTCGACATTGGATGCGTCATCTGGGGCAAGCCAACAATTTATTGCAACGACATCAAGGTACTTGATACCGACATCGATGGCAGTGGAGCCAAAGCAATGAGAATCATCACTAAATTCAAAGCATATCCTGTACTCAATTTCCGCCTTTGCGGAAAGATATTCTAACCCATGAAAAAGATTCCTCGCGGCATACCTTGCCTGATAGTCATCATAGCGATCTTCGGCTACCTCTCCTCGGTGATGGGCTTTACGAATATGCTCAACACAATCATGAGGACAGCCCACGACTTGCTGCTCAACACCGTCTTCTACCTAATGGCCATGTGTGTGCTGACAGGTGCATTAAGTCGCATCTTCAGCGTATTTGGTGTGGTTGACTTGCTGCAAAGGATACTTAAGCCTGTACTTCGCCCTCTCTTCAATTTGCCAGGCGTTTCTTCTGCAGGAGCATTAATGACTTTCCTCAGCGATAAGCCTGCCATCATCTCCGTGGCAAAGAACCCACAGTTTGCACGTTACTTCAAACGCTTTCAGCACATCAGTCTCGTGAACTTCGCAGGAAGTTATGCGATGGGCTTGCTCGTTATTATATTTATGATGGGACACGGCTTCTATACAGAACCGCTTTATGGTCTTGTGGGAGCCATCATCGGAAGCATCATCGCCACAAGACTCATGCAAAGGCTTGTGCTCAAGGAGTGCCCACAATACAAGTATGAAGACGTCATATCGAGTGACGAAACGACAGAGCGGACTCCATACGAGACCCATCCCGAAGACCCTCGGCAGACACTCTTTGTTCGAGTGCTTGATGCTTTACTCGACGGCGGTAAGAGTGGCGTTGAGGTTGGCCTCGCCATCATTCCTGGCGTGCTCATCATCTCAACGCTCGTCATGACACTTACCTTCGGCACAGACCCGGATACAGGAACTTATACGGGAGAAGCATATCAAGGTACAGAACTGCTGCCGCTTCTTGCAGGCAAAGCAGGCTTCGTCTTCAAATGGCTCTTTGGCTTCAATGCGAGCGAACTTGTTGCCTTCCCCATCACAGCACTCGGAACGGTTGGTGCTGCCCTTGGTCTCATTCCGGAGATGATGAGCAAAGGCATCATCGACAGCAACGCCATTGCCGTCTTCACAGCGATGGGAATGTGCTGGAGCGGTTTTCTAAGTGCCGATGCTGCCACACTCGATTCGCTTGGTTACCGTCATTTCATATCCCGCAGCTTCACCTGCACCTTCATAGGAGGCATCGCTGCAGGCATCGTAACACATTGGCTATTCTTTTTCATAACATATCTGACAGAACTTATATAATAACATATTCAACATGGAATTAGCAACAAAATACAGCCCCGCAGAAGTCGAGGCTAAATGGTACGAGTACTGGACAAAGCATAAGCTCTTTGCGAGCAAACCAGACAGTCGTGAGCCCTACACCATCGTCATTCCGCCACCAAACGTGACGGGTGTGCTCCACATGGGACACATGCTCAACAATACGATTCAGGACATCCTGATTCGTAAGGCACGACTCGATGGCAAGAACGCTTGTTGGGTGCCAGGCACAGACCACGCCTCGATTGCTACAGAGGCAAAGGTTGTGAATCGTCTTGCCGAACAAGGCATCAAGAAGCGTGACCTCACTCGCGAAGAGTTCCTGAAACATGCTTGGGCTTGGACAGAAGAGCACGGAGGCATCATCCTGAAGCAACTTCGCAAGCTTGGAGCAAGTTGCGACTGGGACCGCACGGCCTTCACGATGGACGAGAAGCGCAGCGAAAGCGTCATGAAAGTCTTCTGCGACCTCTACGACAAAGGCCTCATCTATCGTGGGCTCCGTATGGTCAACTGGGACCCTAAGGCACAGACCGTGCTCTCGACCGAAGAGGTAATCTATCGCGACGAGAAGAGCAAATTGTATTATCTGAAGTACTATGTAGCCGATTCCGACGTGAATCCCGTTGTTCCGACAGGCGAAGAGGGCGAGGTTCTGCACAAGGACAACAAGGGCTACTATGCCGTAGTTGCCACCACACGTCCCGAAACCATCATGGGCGACACAGCAATGTGCATCAATCCCAAAGACCCGAAGAATCAATGGCTTCGCGGACACAAAGTTATCGTTCCTTTAGTTAACCGAGTTATTCCCGTCATCGAGGACCGCTATGTTGACATCGAGTTCGGTACGGGTTGCTTGAAAGTGACGCCCGCTCACGACGTGAACGACTACCAGCTTGGCAAGACGCACAACCTCGAGACGATAGACATCTTCAATCCCGACGGCACAATCTCCGAGCAGAGTCCTCTCTATGTGGGTATGGACCGCATGGATGTGCGCAAGCAAATCGTCAAGGACCTCGATGCCGCTGGCCTTCTGGAAAAGGTCGAGGACTACGAGAACAAGGTGGGCTACTCCGAGCGCAATCAGGACACAGCAGTCGAGCCACGTCTCTGCAAGCAGTGGTTCCTCTCAATGAAGCACATGGCCGACATCGCCCTGCCTCCCGTGCTCGAAGGCAAGCTGAAGTTCCATCCCACGAAGTACGTCACGACATACCGCAACTGGCTCGAGAACATCCAGGACTGGTGCATCAGTCGCCAGCTTTGGTGGGGTCATCGCATTCCTGCTTACTTCATCGACGGCGAAGAAGAAGAAAGATTTATTGTTGCCCTCACCCCAGAAGAAGCCCTTGCAAAGGCTCAAGAGAAGTACGGCAAAGAGATAACGATGGACATGCTCCATCGCGACGAGGATGCCCTCGACACTTGGTTCTCCTCTTGGCTCTGGCCCATCTCGCTCTTCGACGGCATCAACAACCCAGGCAACGAAGAGATTAGCTACTACTACCCCACCAGCGACCTCGTGACAGGCCCAGACATCATCTTCTTCTGGGTGGCTCGCATGATTATGGCAGGCGAGGAATACATGGGTGACATACCGTTCCGCAATGTATATTTCACGGGTATCGTGCGCGACAAGCTTGGCCGAAAGATGAGCAAGTCACTGGGTAATTCGCCCGATCCGCTTGAACTGATTGATAAGTATGGTGCTGATGGAGTACGTATGGGCATGATGCTTGCAGCTCCTGCAGGCAACGACATCCTCTACGACGACGCGCTTTGTGCCCAGGGTATGGCTTTCTGCAATAAGATGTGGAACGCCTTCCGCCTCGTCAAGGGTTGGGAAGTTACAGACGATAACGCGAACCATAACGCTAACGAGATGGCCATCAAGTGGATGCAGGCTAAGTTGAATGCTACTTATGCCGAGATAAACGACCTCTACAGCAAGTATCGTTTGAACGAAGCATTGATGGCTGCCTTCAAACTCTTCACGGATGAGTTCAGCGGTTGGTACCTCGAGATGATTAAGCCGGCTTATCAAACTCCTATTGACGCCAAGACGTTTGAGGCCACGCTCGACATCTTCGACCAGCTCCTGCACATCATTCATCCCTTCATGCCCTTCATTACAGAAGAACTCTGGCAACATATTGCCGAGCGTAAGGACGGTGAATCCCTGATGGTATCGGTCTTCAAGACAGCTGCTCCGACGAAGGAAGATGCCCAGCTCATCGCTCAGATTGAGGAAATGAAGCAAGTCGTGAGCGGTGTTCGTGCCGTTCGTCAGAGCAAGAACATCTCGCCTCGCGAGCCTCTGCCTTTGCAGGTTATAGGCAAAGCGAAAGATGGTGTGACGAGCGTTCCTGCGCTTGCAGAAATCATTAAGAAGCTCGCAGGTCTTGACAAGATTGAGCAAATCAGTGAGAAGAACGAGGGAACACAGGCATTCCTTGTTGGTACAGACGAATACGCAGTGCCCATCGGCAATCTGATTGATGCAGATGCTGAGCGCGAGAAGGCAGAGACGGAAATCAAACGTCTGCAAGGCTTCATGGCAGGCATCGAGAAGAAACTGCAAAACGAGCGCTTCGTGCAGAACGCTCCTGCTCAAGTCGTTGAACTGGAACGCAAGAAGCTTGCCGATGCCCAGAGCAAGATTGCTGCCCTCGAAGCCACGATAAAGTCTCTTGGATAAACGTGTTCAAACAAATAAACTTAATATCTTCAGACATGAAAGCAAAGTATCTGAGCCTGCTTCTGGCAGCGACGTTAATGGTTGGAGCACCAACTTGGGCAAAAGAGAAACAGAATAAGCCCAAGACGGAACAAGCGAAAAACGGCAAGAAGAAACTCTTCGGAAAGAAAAAGAAGAACCAGCCTGCGCCGAAGGACAGCGCTAAGGTGGAGAAGCCAAGCATCGAACGCAAAGGCCTCTTCAACGTAACGAAGGTGAAGAACGAGTGGTTCTTCGAGATTCCCGACAGCCTGATTGGCAGGGAGTTCCTGACGACTGTCCGCTACACCTCAACTCCTGCAGGCATCGGAAAGTTCGGTGGTGAGCAAGTCAATCAGCAAACTGTCTATTTCCAAGTAGCTCCAGATGACCAATTGTTGCTGCGTTCAAGGCTTTTCGTCAATGTTGCTGACACGACAGAAAACATCAACCGAGCCATCACTATCAGCAACGAAAACCCCATTATTGGGGCGTTTAAGGTGGAGAGTCACAAGAACAAACTCTATAAGATTAAGGTCAATCCGTTCTTCAACCAGGATAATCCAGCTATCGGGCTGCCCAAATCCGTAAAGGACGGCTTCTCCCTGCAAGGTCAAGTCAATGAGATGAGCTACATCGAGGACATCAAGTCGTTCCCCATGAACACGGAAGTTCGCACAGTAAAGACGTTCAACGGCGGTGGCACAAGCAGAATGGCGGCTACGAGTCGCACAGGAAAAGCTACATTCGGCTTGAATGTCAGCTTCGTTCTTCTGCCCGAGAAGCCTATGATGAAACGTTACTTCGACCCGCGCGTCGGCTATTTCACGGACAGTTACACCAGCTACTCGGACGACCAGCAGCGTGTGGAAGGCAAGACCTTCGTGACGCGTTGGCGACTGGAGCCTCGTCCCGAAGATGTTGAGAAGATGCGTCGTGGCGAACTCGTTGAGCCTATCAAACCGATTGTCTATTACATCGATCCCGCTACGCCTAAGCAATGGAGGAAATACCTCATTATGGGTGTGAACGACTGGCAGAAAGCCTTTGAGAAAGCAGGCTTCAAGAACGCTATCCGTGCTGAGGAATGGCCCGAGAATGACTCAACCATGAGCATGGAGGACGCTCGCTACAGTTGCATCCGCTACCTGGCAAGTCCCATCGAGAATGCTTACGGACCGAACGTTCATGACCCCCGAAGTGGTGAGATTCTCGAGAGTCATATCTGCTGGTACCACAACGTGATGAGCCTCGTACACAACTGGTATATGGTACAATGCAGTTCTATCGACGAAGCGGCACAGAAGATGAACTACGACGAGGAACTGATGGGCCAGTTGATTCGCTTTGTGTCGAGCCACGAGGTTGGTCACACGCTTGGTCTCCGACACAACTTCGGAAGCAGTTCCACCGTGCCTGTCGATTCTTTGAGGGACAAGGCTTGGGTTGAGACAAACGGCCATACGCCTTCGATTATGGACTATGCCCGCTTCAATTATGTGGCTCAACCCGAAGACGGCATTGACCGTATCGGCATCTTCCCCCGCATAAACGACTACGACAAGTGGGCCATCCAATGGGGTTACACACCTATGCTCGATGCGAAAGACGAGGCTGAAGACCACAAGATGCTCGAGGAGATGACCCTCAAGGCACAGCAGAACAAGCGCCTTTGGTGGGGCGACGGGGAGAGTGCGCAAGGACGCCTTGACCCACGACGCCAAACTGAAGACCTCGGCGACGATGCCGTCAAGTCAAGCTACTACGGCATTCTGAACCTGAAACGCGAGATACAAGCTCTGCCAGAATGGACCAAGGACAATGAGAAGGACCTTTACTGGAACGATATAGAAGTAATGTACGGGCACATACGCACGCAATTCCTTCGTTATATGGGGCACGTCACTCGCAACATCGGCGGCTACGAGATTACCTTCCAGCCTAAGGGTTCGACAGAAGATGTGTATGTCCCGCAGCCTCTCGAAAAGCAAAAGGCAGCCTTGAACTTCTTGAACGAGCAAGTCCTGACTGAGCCTGTTTGGCTTCGCGACTTGAGTTATGCTCATCGTATTTCTGCCGTTCCGCAGAACCTGACGATTTATGTGGGCGAGACAGTCGTGACGAACCTGATGAATCGCTTGGAGAGCCTGAACGACCTCTACAAGCCTCAGGCTTATCTTGCCGACCTGACGAAGATGATTTTCACGGAGTTGGACACCAACAAGAAAGTCTCTCCATACAGAGTCGCCCTGCAGAACAATATGTATCAGCACCTCAGCCGAGCTTACGGAAACGGCAATCAGCAGGTTCGTCCAGCAGTTCTCTACACGCTTCAACAGTTAGAGAAGAAGACGAAGGCAGCCTCTCAGACGGCTCCTGATGCGGAAAGCCGAGCACATTGGGCAAGCCTATACGACCAGATAGGACGCCTCCTCAGTTGGAAGTAAACAGATAAGGGCAAGTCTCATTTGAGTCTTGCCCTTAATTTATCCACGCTTAATTGGCAAACTAAGCACGCCTAAATCGCAAACTAAGCACGCCTAAAATACAAACTCGGCACGTTAAGTTTGGGAACTTGACGTTAGAACTCCAGGTCTGCCCAATGTGGGTTGTGGTCGGACAGCATGTGTTGGAGGTCGGGTATCTCGATATGAGAGCGATTGACGCTGATGGAAGGCGTGATGAAGATGAAGTCAATCTTCTCGCGTTTGAGCGGCGGAAGTTGGCAGAACTGATGCCAAGTGTAGGTGGTACCCGTGTGATTGGGCGTCATGTGATAGGCATCATTCATTTTGAACGTGTTAGTAGTCATCGTGGTATATGCCTCGTCATCCTCCGTGACGTTGAAGTCGCCTGTAACTACCGCAGGTTGGTCGCCCACAATCTCCTGAATCTTCTTCATGATGAGCTTGGCACTCTCACGACGAGCCTTGACGCCAACGTGGTCGAAGTGTGTGTTGACAGCCATGAAGACCTTGCCCGTCTGATTGTCCTTGAGCTTGGCATAGCTGGCAATACGCTCTATTGCTGCGTCCCAACCCTTCGAGCCAGGCACATCTGGCGTTTCGCTCAACCAGAAATTACCCTTTTCGAGGACCTCGAACTTATCTTTCAGGAAGAAGACAGGCGAGTATTCTCCACCCTGTTTACCATCGTGACGCCCTACCCCAACATAGTCGTATTCAGGCAGACGGGCAAGCAAGTCCTCGAGCTGAACATGGAGAACCTCCTGCATACCCACGATTTCGATGTGATTCTGTTTAATATAATTGGCAACTCTGTCCTTTCGAACGCTCCATCCAAAGCCGGCTTTCTCGTCGCCATCGTTCTGCAGACGGATGTTGAAGGTGCCCCATCTTATCTGACATTTCTGTGCGTCTGAAGTCTGACAATTTGCCGTCAAAGGCAAAAACATAAGGAGGAATAAGAGTAGATGTTTCATAATATTGTTAGCTTGTGAGTACAAAATTACGAAATAATTGTGAATTGTGAATTGTGAATTATGAATTATTTTATATCTTTGCAAAGAAAAAAGAGGAAAGATATGAATAAGGTAATGTTAATAGGCAACGTCGGAAGAGACCCCGAGGTTAAATATGTTGACGCAGGAGTTTGCGTGGCAAGTGTAAGACTGGCAACGACGGAACGCGGCTACACATTGCAGAACGGAACAGAAGTGCCTGAGCGTACGGAATGGCACAACGTCGTGCTTTGGCGCAAACTGGCAGAAGTTGTCGAGAAATACGTGCATAAGGGCGATAAACTCTTCATCGAAGGACAGATTCACACACGCACTTACGACGACCAGAACGGCATTCGTCGTACCGTTACGGAGATTTGGGCAGAGTCGTTGGAGATGCTTTCGCCCAAGCCTCAAACGCCAGAACAGCCTCAGAATCAATAACATTCCCCGAATATGCTTAACTGGCAAGAGTTAATCGACCAAATCTGTACAGTAAGTGTCCACATGCCTTCGACAGGCGTATGGATTGCTTTCGGCATAGTTATCGTGCTACTCCTGTGCTCAGGCTTCGTCTCGGCAAGCGAGATAGCCTTCTTTAGCCTCACTCCCAACGACAGAAGTACCATCGACGAGGGTGAACATAAAGCCGACGAGAAAGTGGCTTCTCTGCTGGACGACAGCGAACGTCTGCTCGCCACAATCCTCATCAGCAACAACTTGGTGAACGTTGCCGTCATCATCATCCTGTATTTCTGCTTCGACAAGACCATCGACTTCGGGCAGGCAGTATGGCTCGAGTTCCTCGTCATGACGGTGCTCCTCACCTTCCTGCTCTTGCTCTTTGGCGAGATAATTCCCAAAATCTACAGCGCTCAGCATGCGCTTGCCTTCTGCCGATTCGCCGCTCCGAAGCTGCAGGTGCTGAGCAAAGTGTTCTGGCCCTTGAGTAAACTGCTCATTCGAAGCAAAGTCATCACAAAACGCCTTGCCAATCACGAAGCAGATATGCTAACGGTAGATGACTTGGAGAAGGCCATGGAACTAACCGACAAGAAGGATATCGCCGAGGAAAGCAACATGCTGAAGGGCATCATCCGCTTCGGAGGCGAGATGGTGAAAGAGATTATGACGAGCCGCGTCGATATTGTTGACCTCGACATAAAGGACTCTTTCAAAGACGTGCTTGCCTGCATCGTGGCGAACAACTACAGTCGCATCCCTGTTTATCAAGACACGCAGGACAACATAAAAGGCGTGCTCTACATCAAAGACCTCCTGCCCCACCTCGGCAAGCCTCAAGGCTTTCGTTGGCAGACACTCATCCGTCCTGCTTACTTCGTGCCTGAAACGAAGATGGTGGACGACCTCCTCCGCGACTTCCAAGCAAACAAAGTGCACATTGCCATTGTGGTAGATGAGTTTGGAGGCACCAGCGGAATCGTAACGATGGAGGACATCTTGGAGGAAATCGTGGGCGAAATCAACGATGAATACGACGACGAGGAGAAGCCCTACCAGCGTCTCAATCAAAATACCTACATCTTCGAGGCAAAGACACTCATGTCTGACTTCACCAAGATACTGGGTTTCGACGACGATTACTTCGAGAACATCGAGGGCGAGGCAGAGACTTTGGCTGGATTATTGCTGGAGATTAAGGGAGAGTTCCCTGCCCAAGGCGAACGAATAGAGTACAAACGCTTCACTTTCGACGTGCTTGAAGTTGAGAAACGACGTATCGTGAAAGTAAAGGTGATTGTCCATAACGACTAAAAAGAAAGGAAGCTTCGATTGAGGCTTCCTTCTTTGTCTTATTGGTTTCCTTGCTGATTCTTATTACTTCTGATTGAGCAGGCGGTCTATCTCGTCGAACTCATCACCAAGATTGAGGTTGAGGTAGATGCGATAGAGCGGCGAGCCCCAACGGTCCATCCTGTCAGGTTGCAGCTTGCGAACCATTTCCATGCAGGGACGAGCCTGCCGATAGTATTCCTGAATGACTTGTTTTGCATCAAAATAATCAGGATGATTCACATCTTTGGGGCATGATTCCTGAGCAACCACAGCCATATTCAGATAGGCTATACCTTTATTATAATGCGCATCGACAAAGTCTTGCTGCAAGGCAATGCAACTGTCTGCATAAGCGATGCAGGAGTCGTATTTCTCTTCGGAGAGATAACTCTTCGACTTGGCATAATGATAAATTGGCTTGTTGCCAACTTGACCGATAAGTCTGTCTGCCAGTTTCCTCTCGACGTCGAACCTTCTCTGCCGATTACACCAATCGGAGAGTTGCACGAAGAACCAGTCGTGACGCGGATACTTGATGACGCCATCCTTCAGGGAAGCGAGCCAAGCCGTATCATTACCGAGAGCTCCGTAAGAGCGGACCTTGTATTCCTGCAGGATAGCTGCCGTAGTTGGGTCGGTATATGAGATTGCAGCATCGGCATGCTTCACCGTTCCGGCATAGTTGTCTGTGAGGAAAGCCGAGACTGTTGCCCAAAGCGTGGCGCTCGAATCAGGTGAAAGTTCGCAATAATTGTCGAAGAATGGATAAGCTGCTGCATAGTTCTTCTTGGCAAGGAAGAACTTACCGCCGCTCAGCATGTTGCGAAGATGCTTCATGCGCAGGGAATGTGTCCTGTTCCTGTAGGCAGGATGGCACTTTCCCTTTGCATCCGGAAGCACATCAACGCTGTCGCAGAGGCGAAGCTGCCCATACATATCGCACAGCTTGTTGAAGAACTTAGCCGTATCGTAAGGCTGTTTGAGGTAAGCCTTCTGGTTCTCTATGGCATTGACAGACTCCTCGAGCAAAGCGGCAGAGTAGTATATCTTCGCCTTCTGCTTGTTCTGAAGTTCAGGGCGGGCAAGCGCATCAAGCAATGCTTTGCGAGCCGCATCCTGATCCTTCAGGTTCTTTACTGCATTCCTTGCGTTCTTGTAGAGCGTCGCAAGTTTCTCCTGCTTCGGCTTCTCAGGCTTCTCTTTCTTAGCGGGACTTACCGTAAGAAAGGCTGGGAACAAGAATGCAAGGAACAATACCCACCTCATAACTATGAACTATGAATTATGAACTATGAACTGAGCATTAGAGCAACTTGTCCATTTCGGCAGCTTTGGCAGCCTGCCCTGTAACAGAGTAGCACTGACGGAGTTCGAATGCCCACTTCATGGGTTCATCAGGAACACATTCGCGAGCTTTCTCGAAGAAAGGAATTGCCTCGCCGAAGATGCTTCTCGTCTTCTCGAGAGTCTTCTTTGCCTCGGTTTGGTTCTTTATTGTGCTGACTGTAGCGTTCAGAGCCAGAGCCTTACGATACTTGCAAAGGCCAGCTTGATACCACCCCTCGTAGTTGTCGCTCTGCAGTTCTGTGCACTTCATGTAGGCCTCGAATGCTTCGTCGTACTTCTCCTGCTCGAACAGCTTGTAGGCCTTACCGTACTGAGCGATGTAGATATCCGGCTCCTTAGCGAGGATTTCATCGACGTATTGCATCGTCAGGTTGCTTGAAGGCCCTGCCTGCTTGTCTTGCTTGAGGAAATGGGAAATCAGGATCTGGATGAACTCTTCGTTTGCCTTGGGATCTTTCAGGGTGAAGTCGCGCACGAAGTTTGCCCAAGCAACTGTATCGCCACGTTCACGGAAAGACTCTGCCATCACTTGTTTAGTACCGGCTGCGCCTTCGGCAAACTGGAGGGCTTTTTCGTAGAGTCCGTCCATCTTGTCGTACATCTTACCTTCGTGAGCGGTATGGAAGGCATAGTAAGCAATCTGCTCTGCAGGGATGCGGAGCTGTGCCTTGTCTGCCACTTCGGGGTATTTCTGCGTGTAGTTCATTGCTGTCTCGAAGGATTCGAGTGCTTTGTCGTACCTGCCGCAATCGCTGTTGAACTGAGCTGCATAGATGTAGTAGTCGCCGCTTTGTGCCAGGTTGGCGATTCTGTTCTTGATGTAAACTTCATTTCCAGCTTCGCCCTTCGTGACCTTTGTATTCTTGATTTCGCCTTGCAGAGCATCTGTCATGTTCTTCAGGTTGGTGTAGAAGAATGCTGTGTCGAAGGGTTCCTTGTTGACGGCATGCTGAAGCATCATGTTATGAGGGAAGAATGTCATCTCCACATAAGTCTTGTATGCTTCGCCCAGCTTGTTTTCAGGGACACCGCCACTCTTGAGTGCTTTGCGGATGATGGCCTGACTCTTTTTGCATTCAGTCATGATTTCCTCTTCGGAAGCAGTCTTCTCGTTTATCTTAGCTGTGATGGCTTCGTTAATCTTCTGAGCCTCTGCCATTTGAGCTTTTGCTTCTTTCTGAAGGGCCTTGAGGGCTGCCTTATCTACCTGTCCCATGATGGTACCGACACTGAGGAGCAGTGCCATCGAAAGCATAATCTTTTTCATGTCTTATAATAATTTAATGTATAAAACTTGCTTTATTGTTGTTCGCTTGTTTCTGTTGTTTCTTGTGTTTCAGCGCCTTCTTCTGTTTCCGGCTCTTCGTCGGCACGAGGAACTACGCTGAGGTGCGAGATGACGTCGTTGCGCTTCTTCAGCTCGATGACCTTCGTACCTTGTGTGACGCGACTCTTCGTTTCCTTGATGACATCGGCATGCAGGCGGATTGTTGTGCCGCTCTTGTTGATAATCATCAGGTCGTCTTCGTCCTTCACAACGGTGATGGCAACGAGGTAGCCTGTCTTCTCGGTGATGTCGAGGGTCTTGACGCCCTTAGCATGACGGCTTGTCTTGCGATAGACATCTTCGTCGTCGATTTTCACTCTGGTTCTCTTGCCGAAGCCGTTCTCGCTGAGCACCATGATGCTTTCCGTCTCGGGTTCGTTGATGATGCACATGCCGACAACCTGATCGCGTGGATCATCGTCGAGGACGATACTCTGCACGCCTGTTGCGGTACGTCCCATCGAACGGACTTGTGTCTCGTCGAAGCGAACTGCACGTCCGCCTGCGTTAGCGATGATGATTTCGTTCTTGCCGTTCGTCAGCTCTACGCCGATTACCTGGTCGTCCTCGCGAATGTTGATGGCGTTGATGCCATTCGAGCGGACGCGGCTGTAGTACGTCAGTTCTGTCTTCTTGATGATACCCTGCTTGGTGCAGAACACTACGAAGTGGCTCTTGCAGAAGTCGGGGTCGTTCAGCTTGCGGATGCAGAGGCAAGCACGAACTGCATCGCCCGGCTCGATGTTGAGCATGTTCTGAATGGCACGACCCTTACCCTGCTTGTTGCCGTCGGGAATGTCGTAAACCTTGAGCCAGTAGCAGCGTCCGCGGTCTGTGAAGAAGAGCATCGTGTTGTGCATCGTGGCGGGATAAATCTTCTCGATGAAGTCGTTGTCGCGAGTGCTTGATGCCTTCACGCCGATGCCGCCACGACCTTGAGCCTTGAACTCTGCCAGGGGAACACGCTTGATGTAACCCATGTGCGACATTGTGATGACTACCTCGTCGTCGGCATAAAAGTCCTCGGCATTGAACTCTTCTGCGCTTGGCAGAATCTCCGTGCGACGCTCGTCGCCGTACTGTTCCTTGATTTCGAGGAGTTCGTCCTTCATCACCTTGCGGCATAGCTGGTCGTCGGTGAGGATTTGGTTGTAGTACTTGATCTTCTCCATCAGGTCGTCGTACTCAGCATGGAGCTTCTCCTGATTGAGGCCCGTGAGTTGTCCGAGTCGCATCTCCACGATAGCCTTGCTCTGAATCTCGTCGAGTCCGAAGCGAGCCTCGAGGGCGCGTTGAGCGTCCTGCGGAGTCTTGCTCTTCTTGATGATATCCACCACCTCGTTGATGTTGTCCGAGGCGATGATGAGGCCCTTCAGGACGTGAGCCCTCTCCTCAGCCTTGCGCAGGTCGTACTTTGTGCGACGGATGGTGACGTCGTGACGGTGTGCCACGAAGTTCGAGATGAAGTCCTTGAGCGTGAGGAGTTGCGGACGTCCCTTCACCAGTGCGATGCTGTTCACACTGAAGCTAGTCTGCAGCGGCGTCATCTTGAAGAGTTTGTTCAGGACGACACGAGCGTTTGCGTCACGCTTCAGGTCAACCACGATGCGCATACCTTCCGAGTCGCTCTCGTCGTTCACATTGCTGATGCCTTCAATCTTCTTGTCGCCAACAAGCTGGGCGATATACTCGATGAGCTGCTGCTTGTTGACGCCATAAGGAATCTCGCTCACGATAATCTTGTCGTGCAAGTCGCCGTTCTCAATCTCAGCCTTCGCACGGATGACGATGCGGCCACGGCCTGTCTCGTAAGCGTCGCGGATGCCCTGCATGCCCATGATGTAAGCACCTGTCGGGAAGTCAGGACCTTTCACATACTGCATCAGGTCCTCCACCTCGAGGTTCTCGTTATCGACGTAAGCCACGCAAGCGTCAATCACCTCGCTCAGGTTGTGCGTAGGAATATTTGTCGCCATACCGACTGCGATACCCGTAGCACCGTTCACGAGCAGGTTAGGAATCTTCGTAGGCATGACGGTAGGCTCCTGCAGCGTATCGTCGAAGTTGTTGGTCATATCGACGGTCTCCTTCTCCAGGTCGTCCATCATCGCCTCACCCATCAGGCTGAGACGCGCCTCCGTGTAACGCATGGCGGCAGGAGAGTCGCCATCGACGCTACCGAAGTTGCCTTGGCCGTCCACCAAAGTGTAGCGCATCGCCCATTCTTGAGCCATACGCACGAGGGCCATATATACCGAGCTGTCGCCGTGTGGATGGTACTTACCGAGCACCTCACCCACGATACGGGCGCACTTCTTGTAAGGACTACTGTGGAAATTGCGGAGTTCGCGCATGCCGTAGAGGATACGGCGGTGAACAGGCTTGAAACCGTCTCTCACATCCGGCAGAGCGCGAGCCACGATTACCGACATAGAGTAGTCGATATAGCTCTTCTTCATCTCCTGCTGGATGTCAACTTTGATTATTCTTTCTTGATCTTCCATTTGGATTTAGTTATTTTTATAGGGGAGTAAAACTGGGAGTTAAATAGGGAGTTAACTCGTTTTGCTCGTGGAAGTTAAATCGGACGACAGTTCTGACCTTGTGGTATTGTCCAGCGCTTAGCGCTTAACTTCCACTTTTACTTCCATTTTTACTTCCACTTTTACTTCCTTATTATATTTATATATTTCGCGTGCAAATTTACGAAAAAAAACTGAACTGAGCAAATCCTTGATGTGAAAAAATAATAAAAAAACAACTGCCCCCCAGATGTTACCTGAAGGGCAGTACTTTTGAGTCCAGACCAAGGGGCTTTACTCGAGTCCCTGAATAGTATCCTCATTCCTGATGACCTCGATGGCGTCGGCCTGCGCCTTGCGGCCAGGAACGAGCTGGAACTGAGCGTCCTGACGGAGGTTCTTGAACTGCTTGCCGGGCGTCCAGGCGACGTTCACTGCCTCGATGTTGTTGGCGGTGAAGTCGTCAGTCGTCTTGGCGGGGTTGCAGGCCAGTTCCACGCCGAAAGTGCCGAGGTCGCCCAGCTGAATCCTGTTGCCGCAGAGGAGCTGCTCGCGCAGACAGTGTACGGCGTCGGTCAGGATGCCCTGGATGGTGCCCTTCGAGAAAGGTGAGTTGTGGTCTGCGATGTGCTTGCAGAACTGGTCGAACGAGAGCTTCTCGTTCATCTGAGCCGATCCGTAGGCCATCGTGCCCACGGTGTTGTAATCAGCCTTCTTGGTACCGGGCTTCTTACATGCGATGTAGATACTGTAGTTAATCATAAGGCAAAAGTGTTTTTAATGGTGTTAATTACTCACTGCAATGTTGGAGATTAAGCACTGCTTAGTTGCTCATTCGCCCACGCTTAGTTGGCCATTCATCCACGTGTGATTTGCAATTTTGGCAGCACTTGCTTTCTCTTTCATTTGCACCACAAAGATACGACATTTTCTTGAATTACGCAAGTAAATTGGCAATTATTTTCACAGAAAAATGAAAGTTTTTTTCATGGAAAGAATGAAGAAAAAAAAGCCCCGAGGCCAGAGGCTTCGAGGCTTGGTTTTTACTTCATTGGGCGGGCTTCACCTCACCAAGGAGTATATCGACAATGTCGGAGTTCGAAGGATAGCTCTCGATGTTTGCCATTGTGTAGTTGTTATGGCCGGAGGCTTTCATCTTCTCGCTCCAGTCGTTGTACCAACCCGCGTCGGGAAAGACGCTCACGCGACGTCCCTTCAGGCATTCCAGCTTCTCCTTCGTCAGTCCATGACTGCTGCCCGTTGACACCCAAATGTACTGCGGTAAGAGGGCTGCCATGACGACGGCTGTCTTCTCACTCTCTACGAGGCAGACGCAAGCCTGAGGACGCAGAGGCAGCAGATGTGCTCCAAAGAGACACTGATATAGCATCCATCCTTTTGGCAGCTTGTCTTTCAGGATTTGGGTATGCGCCCAATTCTGATAGCCATCATGACGATGCCCGTCTTCGTAGAACTGCATAATATGTCCTGTGTGCAGGCGTTGCTGCTCGTCAATCTGCCACCAGATGACGTTGCCTCTCTCGTCTGCTCCGATGTGGTAGTCTTCATAGACTTGCTGCACGACCATGGGGTCGAGGCCTAGCTGTTTTGCCGCCTTTGTTGAGAACCATTGCCAGAAGGTGCTGGCTGGCGAGTGCGTCTGGCTGACGAGTTCCATCGGCAAGGGTTGCAGAGGGGGAGTAGGCTTCGGCTTAGGCGGCACCGAAACTCGGTTCTGGGTTGGCTTTTCCTTCATCCAAGCGTGGTCGTGATAGTACTCCGACGGCTTGTAGTGGTAGCCGCACGAGTGCTCGTGGTCGCACTTGCCAACCTCGTCGGCAACGTACTGGCAGCCGTTCTGTGTATCGACATAGCGCACGAAGCTCTTCCTGCCGCAATGAGGGCAGATGGTCTTCTGCTGACGACGTCCAGTCACTCTGGGCGTCTCAAGTTTATAACGATAATCTGTTGTCATAATAAATGATGTTTTTTTTTGTTCGTTCTTAGTGCATTTCTGTTCTTTCGTTCCTCCCCCTCTATATAAGGGGGAAGGAACAAAATCACAGGAACATGTGCTCTGCTTCAAAGCGGAAGTACTATGTTTGCGGAATCCATAATGTTTTTACCTGATTCGAAAAGCTTTCCTTCTTTCACCATAAGAGTGATAAACTTTGAAACAGCAGCACGCTGAACACCAATCCTTTCAATAAGCATGGCGGTCAGTTCATTGCGTGGAATACTGCCGTGATGCATCCGAATCAGACTCAACGCTGTGTCCAGACGATGCTGAACTATCAGGCCTCTTTCTTCCTGACGCTTCGCATCACGCTGCTGCTTGGCTGCACGAACCTCCTGCTGATGCATCAAGTCTGCATCAATGAGGTGGCCGTCCTTGTCGAACGAGATGTTCCAGGCAGGCATGGTGCCATGGCGAGCATCGGGACAGCTCACATTGATGATGCCGCCCTTCAGCTTCTTACATTGTAGAACACTGCCTGCCTTCTGCGAGAGCACGGTACCCAGGTGGCCACGCATGTTCTCGTCGTCGGTAGCCTTGTTCTCATGCAAGACACAGACGATGGCACAGCCGTGTTCCTCGCAAATCATCAGCAAGTCGCGGATGAGCTGACGGGACAGCACCTCGTCGTTGAAACTCTGGATGAAGTCCACTACGCCGTCCAGGAACACCACCTGCGGATGCAGGCTCTCGATGAGCAGACGCAAGTCCTCGAGCAGCGTATCGTAGCTCCTGCGCCTCAAAGTGAAGAGGTGCAAGTGCTGGTCGATGTACGCGTCGTCGAGCCCGGTCATCTGCTTCACCTCGTCGATGACGAGCTTCACATCGGCAGCCTGCTGCTCCGTGTCGATATGGAGCACTTCAGGCTCCTCCTGCTCAGACTTCACGCGGAACTGCTGACCACGGAGCAAAGCCGCAGCACAGACCTTCAGCACGGCGCTCTTGCCCGACTTCTGCTTGCCTTTCACGGCATGTACATCGCAGCGGGCAAAGAAGCCAACACCGTCCACGCTCAGCGTGTAAGCCTCAGGCTCCACCGCCGTCTGCGTAGTGATACGGAACCCTTGGAGCAACTCCAGCCGCTCCTCCTGTTCAGTCTTCTGGTTTACAGCCTCGCCCACGATGCCCTGCACCGTCTGGACTTGACTGTTTACTTGTCCAGTCAGACCTTCCGTCTGCTGAACGTTAACGTTCTCAGTTAAGTTCATCTTATTCATTGCTAGATGACTCATAATATGAACTTCCTCGCACTACCGGTATAAATGTTGGAAGTATGCACAACCGGTGGGACCCGTGCTCAGGTTTTGAACCCTATTTACCTTTCGGAGATACAACCCCGCTGGGTTTACTCTTCTCTTTTAGCTAGCATAAGAAGAGCTCTCTCGTTGCAAATTTAGAATGTATTATTCATATATTAATTTTAAGTTTAACACCATGTATATATTCATGTATATATTATAGTAAGCATACTTGTGCCCGTCAAGGACAACTTTTTACTTTTTTTTTGTTGTTGCAAAGGTAAGTAAAATGATAATGCGATTTTCAAAATCGAAAAATCTTGATTTCACCTGCTTCTGCACAGAGCTTGAGATTCTTAGCCTCGAATGCTGCTGCAAAGGTACATACAGCGTTTGAATTGCGAAAAGACACATCATTTGAGCCTCTTTTGTACGTTGTGAAAGATTGTTTGTCATCATGTCGTAATCCTCCTTTATATATCGCATGAATTATGCGTATGGGTTCACTTGGGGTATTTTTATACCTAAAATCGTATAAAATGAAATATTATTCTTATCTTTGCGGCAGATATGGGTAGAAAACTAAGAAAAGATAGGAGAAAAGAGCTTGGCTTTCTGCTTCAGAGAGAGCGGAAATGCCAGCATATAACTCAGGAGGAGATGGCTAAGATATTAGGCGTCACGCAAGAACGGGTATCTGAAATCGAATCAGGAAAGAGACGCCTTAGCGTAATGGAGCTGATGGAGTACTGTGAGGCGCTAAACCTCACTCCAACTGCGCTTGCAGGGAAGATAGAGACTTATTTCTTCTCGACGGGATTACTGCCTCGATCCGTGTTGAAGAAGCCCATATTGCCAGACAGGGAGATTCAGTTAAAAGCAAATCTAAAAATTTGCGACAATAGTTTTATGGCCACAATCTCTGATAAAACTGTCGGGGAAATGGTTTTTACGGCTAAGACATTCGAGGAATTGAAGAAAGCTATAGAAGCTGAACTCCGTCGTTTGGGCAAAAACTATGAGTTGGAGTACAATTTCCTGGATGCGCATTCGTTGCTGAAAGCCTGCAGCCCATATGTGTCACTGGCTGCCATCAGCCGTGTATCGGGCATCAACCAAAGCCTGCTATCGCAATATGCCAATGGGAAGAAACACGCCCGGCCATATCAGATAAAACTCATTAAGGATGCTCTCCACAAGATTGACAGGGAACTGATGGCTATAGTTTAGTGTGGCTAAGGATGACGCAAAACTTTTGCCCTTCCACAAAACATTTCCTCGAAAATACTTTTGTCATTCAAAAATAATCACTAACTTTGCAGCATGTTCGGGGAGAAATCCGAGCTAAAAGAAAGCATTCGCTATTATTTCGCGTTGAACCAAAATGCCCAGGAAACAGTTTGGAAATAAAAACGCTTTGAAGTAATAGATATTACATGGTGTCAGGAATTGGCATCTCTGCGTCTGTTGATATAGCAATGCATTCACGCCTTATGCGTGATGCATTCTTATAAACAGACTGGGGTTTCCTTTCCTGGGCATGCCTCATAGTTCAACGCATAAGGAGCATCACGCTTTCTTTATGTGTTAGCGATTGATAGTTGATGCAGAATACTATCAATCGTTATGGCAAACACAAACCTCGCTAACGCCAAGTCGGCAAAGAACGACGAGTTCTACACGCAGTATCAGGACATACAGAAGGAGATAAACGCTTATCTGGAATACGACCCCAATGTGTTTCGCGGCAAGACAGTACTACTGCCTTGCGACGACCCCGAATGGAGCAACTTCACCAAGTTCTTTGCGCAGAACTTCGAGGCATTCGGGTTGAAGAAGTTGATAAGTACAAGCTATGCCGTCGAGTCGAAGAAGATAAAGGAATGGGAGCCTACACTCTTCGAGACAGAAAGCCCCTTCTATGATGCCGACAAGAGCCGCACCAATGGCAAGATATTTGTGCTTGACGAGGACACAAATGGCGACGGACGCTTCAATATCGAAGACCTGCAGTGGTCGTACCTCAATGGCGATGGCGACTTCCGCAGCGATGAAGTGAAAGCCTTGCGAGATGAAGCAGACATCATCATCACCAATCCGCCGTTCTCGTTGTTCAGGGAATTCTTAATGTGGATAATAGAAGCTGATAAACAATTTGTCGTTATAGGGAATCAAAACGCTGTTTCATATAAAGAAATCTTTCCACTTATAAAAGATAACAAAATGTGGTTAGGAGTTGGATTTAAAGGTGGAGCAACTCATTTTATAAGTAATTATCAAGATATAGCAACGGCTGGGAATCACATAGATGGAATGATAAGGGTTTCGGGGGTCGTTTGGTACACCAACATTGACCATGGTCGTCGCCATGAACCGCTTCCATTGATGACGATGGAGGATAATATCCTTTATTCAAAGCACAAAGAAATACGAGGCAAAAGTTACATACATTATGAGAATTATAACGCAATAGATGTGCCCTACACTGATGCCATCCCTTCTGATTATGAGGGAATGATGGGAGTACCCTTAACCTTCCTTGATAAATATTGTCCCGAGCAGTTCGAAATTATTGGACAAACACAAGGTGATTCTGGCAAGGAACTTGGCTTGAAGCCTTATCCCCGAGAACTAAAGAAACTCAATCCAAGTTTGCGCGATGGTCAACTCTACTATATTGACGAGGAAGGCATTCCGCAGAAGCCATACGCAAGAATACTAATCCGCAAAAAGCAATAGAACTATGCAAACGACATTGATGACAGACCTGACGGTCAGAGAGATATGCGAAGGCTTTGTCTATAACCAGTTGGAAGGCAAAGGCCTGTTCGGGTGGGCTGGCAAACTGACCATTCAGCCCGAATATCAGCGCAACTACCTCTATATTGAGAACGACGGCAAAAAGGAGGTGGCAGTCATCGACAGCATACTGAAAGGCTATCCTTTAGGACTTATCTATTTCAATGAACCAGAACCTGGACGCTATGAGATACTCGACGGCCAGCAGCGCATCACCAGCATCGGCCGCTTCATCACAGGCAAGTTTGCCATCAAAGACAAGTTCGGCATGGAGCAATACTTCAAAGGACTGACGAAGGAAGAGCAGGAGAAGATATACAATTACCGCTTGCTCATATATATCTGCAACGGCACAGAAAAGGAAATAAAGGAGTGGTTCGAAACCATCAACATAGCTGGCGTGCCATTGAACAGACAGGAACTGCTCAACGCAACCTATTCTGGACCATTCGTAACAGAAGCCAAAAAGGTGTTTAGCAACTCACGTCGTCCTGAACTACAGAAGTGGTGCTGCTATATCAAGGGCAACGCCAATCGTCAAGAAATACTCCACGAAGCACTCGTTTGGGTATCAAAAGGCGAGAACAATGTCGGCGGATACATGAGCAGGCACCGCTACGATGATAGCATAGAAGAGTTGAAGACCTATTTCGATACAGTAATAGAATGGGCAAAGACACTCTTCGGAGAGCCTAAAGGCGAGATGCGGGGTTTGGAATGGGGAGACTTCTATGAAAGGTATCATGCCAACTCATATAACCCATCACTTTTGCAACAACGTGTAAACGAACTCTATGCCGACGAGTTCGTGACAAACAAGCGCGGCATCTTCGAGTATCTGCTTGGTGGCGAAACAGAACAACAACTGCTCAACATCCGCATCTTCGAGGATAGTGTGAAGAAAACTGTCTATGCACGACAGACGAACGAAGCCCGCGAGCAAGGCATCAGCAATTGCCCTGAATGCGCCAAAGGACATGAGAACGTGCGAACTAAGATTTATAAATTCTCGGAAATGGATGCCGACCATGTGACGGCTTGGAGCAAAGGTGGAAGCACGGACATCGAGAACTGCCAGATGCTCTGCAAGACTCACAATAGAGCCAAGGGAAACAGATAGACAGAGGTAGTCAAATTTTTGACCACCCCGGATGTTGAAGTCTTAATTCATTTTCTTCCAACGACAAATCCCCGTTGCAGGTTCTTCTGCGGCGGGGATTGTTGTGTGTTTTTGATGCTCTCGCTCGCTTATCCTTCATTTTGTATTTAATATTTTTGAATTTTGAATTAAAAGTCGTACTTTTGCAAAGCAAAACTACACTTCTATGCCACTTAGACTACCTGACAGCCTGCCCGCAATAGAGTTCCTCAGGAAAGAGAACATCTTCGTGCTGGGCGACAAACGTGCGAACGCGCAGGACATACGACCCCTCCGCATCGCCATACTCAACCTCATGCCCCTCAAAATCACGACGGAGACGGACCTCATCCGACTCCTCTCGAACACGCCACTGCAGCTCGAGATTCACCTCATGAAGGTCAAGGCGCACACCAGCAAAAACACGCCTATCGAACACATGCGGGCCTTCTATCGCGACTTCGAGGAGATGCGCCACGAGAAGTTCGACGGCTTCATCATCACAGGAGCACCCGTCGAACACCTCGACTTCGAGGAGGTGAACTATTGGGACGAGCTGTGCGACATCTTCGCGTGGGCACGCACGCACGTTACCTCTACTTTATACATCTGTTGGGCTGCCCAGGCAGGGCTCTACTACTATTACGGCATACCGAAGTACCCGCTGCCGGAGAAGAAGTTCGGCATCTTCCCGCAAGTGCCGCTCATGCCGCGAATGCCCATCTTCAGAGGCTTCGACGACGTCTTCTACATGCCTCACAGCCGCCATACGGAGATCCGCAAGGAAGACATCCTCAGGGTGCCCGAACTCACCATCATTGCTGAGGGGAAGGAGAGCGGCGTCTCGATGGTGATGGCACGCGAGGGACGCGAAATCTTCATTACGGGGCACTCGGAATACTCGCCCATGACGCTCGATACGGAGTACAAGCGCGACCTCGGCAAAGGACTCCCCATCCAGATGCCCTACAACTACTATCGCGACGACGACCCCGAGAAGGGACCGCTCGTAACCTGGCGAGGCCACGGCAACCTGCTCTTCCAGAACTGGCTCAACTACTACGTCTATCAGGAAACGCCATACGACATTGATGAGATACACTGAACTCCTCTCCCCTGCCCGCAACTTGGAGTGCGGCATCGCTGCCGTAGATCATGGTGCAGATGCTGTCTATATCGGGGCTCCACGCTTCGGAGCAAGGGCTGCTGCGGGCAATTCCGTAGAGGATATTCAGAGGCTTTGCGACTACGCTCATCAGTTTGGCGTCAAGATTTACGCCACGCTCAACACCCTGCTTCGCCCTGAAGAACTGGAGCCGGCACGCCTCATAGCATGGGACCTCTATCACGCTGGAGTGGATGCTTTCATCACGCAAGATGAAGCCCTCCTCAGGTTGGCGCTTCCACCCGTTCCTCTTCACGCAAGCACGCAGATGGACAATCGCACAAAGGAGGATGTGGCTCGCCTTAAGAAGTTAGGATTCAATCAGGTAGTCCTCGCCCGTGAACTTTCACTTGAACAGATTAAGGAGATTCACGAAGCCGCCCCAGACGTGACGCTCGAAGCCTTCGTTCACGGTGCACTTTGCGTCTCGTATAGCGGCAGATGCTATGCTTCGGAGTATTGCTTCAATCGTTCTGCAAACCGCGGCGAGTGTGCCCAATTCTGCCGCCTCCCATTCACCCTCGAAGACGCAAACGGCAACGCGCTCATCAAGGACAAATACCTGCTCTCGCTCAAGGACATGAACCGCCTGTCGCACCTCGAGCAGATGATGGACGCAGGCGTGAGGAGCTTCAAAATCGAAGGCCGACTGAAGGACATTGCCTACGTCAAGAACGTGACGGCAGCTTATCGTCAGGCCCTCGACGACATACTGAAGCGTCGTCCAGAATTTGCGCGTTCTTCCTATGGCACAAGCACATACACCTTCCAGCCCGACCTCTCGCGCAGCTTCTCTCGCGGCTACACAGACTACTTCCTCTTTGGCCGCACAAGCGACCTCGCCTCACCCGACACGCCCAAAAGCCGAGGCCGCGAAGTGGGGCACGTGAAGGAAGTGAGATGGAAGAAAGAAGACGGAAGAGGTTGCATAATCGTCTCATCTACAGAGACTTTCAACAATGGCGACGGACTTTGCTTCCTCGACGAAGAAGGCAAGCTGCAAGGCTTCCGCGTGAATCGAGCAGAAGGGAATCACCTGTATTTCAACTCTTCCTTCTTCCCTCATCCTTCTTCCCTCAAAAAAGGCACCCTGCTTTGGCGTAGCTTCGACAAAGGTTGGGAAGACATGATGAGCGGCAAAACGGCTGAGCGTCGCATCTCAGCACAATTCCTGCTCGAAGAGACGGAGCAAGGCTTTAAGCTTACTTTTTCTGCCGGGAACGGCTTGCAAAATAGCGAAGAATTCGTTCAGGAACATCAACTCGCCAGAACCGACCAAACAGGCTCAATCAAGGAAGTCCTCAGCAAACTTGGCGACACTCCATACATTTGTCAAGATGTAGAAATACGCTTCTCACAACCTTGGTTCATCCCGAGAAGCGCCCTGGCAGAGTGGAGAAGAAAAATCATTGACAATTCACCATTGACCATTGACCGTTTGGCTACGCCGGAAACTACATTAAATGATAATAGCCAATGCCCTCCAGTTAATTCCGTAATGTTCAATGGTCAATGTTCAATGGTCAATAACCCCTTAATGCTCTGCCGCTTCTGCCTTCGCCACGCTTGGGGACAATGCAAGAAGGAAATGCCCCCCCATCCCCCTTTAGGGGGAGAAATCATAAGGTGGCAAGAGCCGCTCTATCTCGTTTTAGGTGATGGGCGTCGGTTCCACCTCGAGTTCGACTGCAAACGATGTGAAATGAAACTCCTTGCCCCAGATAAGGCATAATTCGAAATGCGTAGATGTAACATGAATAAAGCCTCCCTTTGGGGAGGTTTGGTGGGGGCCATCTTTCTCCTCTCCTCTTGCTATTACAGCCAAGAAGATGCGACGCTTTATGAGGTGGGCGACAACTTCGTGCTCTCTGCCGACAGCCTTCATCTGCAAAGCAGCCAACCCCTTCACAACCTCCCGATAGATACCGCTTGCGAGCAGTTGAGCATCTATCGCAACAACCAACTCGTTGTAGCTGAGACACTCGTCATTCCAGAAGACTCTGTTGACAGTGTGTGGGTGAAGTTGGCTCGCGACCAGTTCACGATGGGTTGGGTGCATCAGCACGATTTCGTCGAGAGTGTGGTGCCAGACGACCCCATTTCGCAATTCATCTACCTCTTCAGCATCCGCCATCTTGGGCTTTTCGGCATCCTCTTCGCCATTTCTTTGGCAGCATTGCTTTACCAAGTATATAGTCGAAAGAAGCCTCACGTCTTCTTCCTTCGCGACATCCTATCTCCTTACCCCACTTACCTACTCATCACGCTTGCCGCCTCTGCCCTGCTCTATGCAGGCATTCAGCATTACGTGCCCGAAACGTGGGTGCTCTACTACTATCATCCCACGCTCAATCCCTTCGATCTTCCGCTTATCCTGAGCCTTTTCCTGTGCTCAGTTTGGGTGCTTTTGGTACTCACGCTTGCCACAATAGAAGAGGTCTATCGCCTGCTTCCAGCAGGAGAAGCCCTACTATATCTTGTTTCCCTGCTCGGGTGTTGCATCCTCTGCTATTTGCTCTTCACGCTTGCCGCATTAAGTCCGGGCATCAGCTACATACTCTTCGCACTCTTCATTTTCGTCTTGCTCATACGCTATTTTCGCAATACCAGACCACGATTCTTCTGCGGTTCCTGCGGAAAAAGACTCAAAGAGTTGGGGAAATGCCCCTATTGCGGAGCAAATAACGAATAAATCCGCGCAAATCCTTTGCTTTGTATCAAAAAAGTACTAACTTTGCGACAAAAAGTTAGTATTATGAAACTATTCAGACACCTTTTTACTTTTGCTTTAATTGCAACCTCAATCTGTGCGCAAGCCATCGAATCAGGACAAACCGTCCGTCTCGTTAATAACGGATTGTCTGTCTTCATCAAGAATTCGTTGCTCGACGAGAACAAGCCTGCCGTGCTTTGGACTGAGACAAATGTTAATGCCCAACGTTGGACGGTTTACGCAAGAACCAATGGAACCTTTCAACTTCAAAACGATTACACAAACCTTTACCTCTCAGGTATAACTTCAAACAAAATAACTATTGGCGTCCAGACAAACAGGACAACTGCCTCTTCCAGAGGTTCTTGGGAGTTCGTTCCCGTGGAAGGCACAAGCAATCAATTCTACATTTACCAAGGAACAACTCGCACGAATGCCCTTGCCGTTCCTGAATCGCCAGTTGAGGGCGACACCCTGATTGTTATAAATACCTCCACAACCCCTGATATCGACCCTGCTCGCATCACTTGGACAGTAGAAGTTGTAGAGCAGATGGCAAAGGAGTTTACCAAAGACAAGCGCGACGACATGATGGAGAAATGGAAAGCACGTTGCTACAAGAAAGCAGGCACAGGATGGGTCATCGGAAATGGCGGTTGGTGGGGTGACGCCGAGATGTTCGAGATTGTGCTCGACGCACTCGAAACAACAGGCGACCAACAATACGCCACTATGTTCGAGAACCTATACACGAACTTCATCGCCCGAAACAAAGAAACATGGTATCAGCAAGGCGTGAGCGGCTACAACGAGTATAACGACGATATCGCCTGGATGTGTATCGCCTGCGTCAGAGCATACTTGTTAACAGGACAAACGAAGTATCGCACGACAGCCAAGAAGAACTTCGACGGCATGTTTGCACGTGCCGACTGTTACGGCAACGACCTCCTGCAATGGAAGCACAGTTCAACGGGCAAAGGCACTAACTCCTGCATCAACGGACCTGCTGCCGTATGTGCATGCTACCTCGCTATCGCTCAGGCAGATACAACCTATTACCAGAAGGCTCGCAAGACTTATATGGCCGAGCGCCGCACGCTCTTTGAGATGTCGAACGGCAAACCTACGGGCAAGGTCTGGGACAGCTACGACCAAGGCTCCGGAAACTACAACTATTGGGCATCAACCTATAATCAGGGCACAAACCTTGGAGCAGCCATAATGCTCTACAATCACTATGGAGAGAAGATGTTCAAGGACGATGCAGATGCCATTATAAGATGGTCTGAAGCAAACATGGCAAACTCGAGAGGCCTCATTCATGTCTGCCAAACGGTGAGCGGAGACCTTTGCGGATTCAAGGGCATTATGCTTCGATACTTGCGAATGTATGCAGAGTCGTTCAACGAACCATCACATTATGCGTGGATAGCGAAGAATGCCTATCATGCCTGGAACAATCGTAACTCTGCCGGCATCACCTCATCTGCTTGGCTCACTAAAGCCGAGGAGAACTTCAAGCATCAGGAAGGAAACGAACTGAAGAACTTTGGCAACGAAGGTAACATGACTTGCGTCTCGGCAGCCTTCAATTGCCACCTCGGTGTCGTCGATTATCACGACGCTTATGCAAAGAACGAGGCAGAAGACTTCAACTACATCCGTAACACTCCTGTCACCTACGAAGGCAATGCCGACGAGGATAATGGCGGAATGGCCGGACAGATGAGGAGCAGCAACTACATCGGTTATCGTCGTGTTGACTTTGGTGACAAATCCGCATCGCACATCGACCTGCGACTCAACCTCTCCCTCAACACAACAACCGTCAATGTTTATCTCGACCAACCGAATGCCACGAAAGGCATCCTGCTGTGCACCGTGAAGGGCAGCGAAATGCCTGCGCTCAAGACATGGGCTACGGTTCAAAGACTGATTAACCAACCCGTGACAGGCGTCCACGACCTCTACTTCGTTGCATCTGGTACAGGAACCAGCATAAACTGGTGGCAGTTCCAAAGCTTGAACGACATCTTCGCAGACCTCACAAACGGAAACGGAACACTCTCCACATCCTTCGACGCGACCAATCCTGACGCACTCATCGACGATGACATCACGACTGCGTGCAACACCTCCATCCAGCAAGGCGCAGACACTTGGATAGAATACACAACTTCCTCGCCCACAAGCATCTACGGCTATCAATTCTATTCAGGAGACAACAAAGACGGACAGCCGACAGGATGGGCTTTGCTGGCATCTAACGATGGCGAGGCATGGGATACACTTCATACCGTCTCCGATGCTGGCATCAGCGTTCAAGGACAATGCTTCAGAACAGATATAGAGGCGCCAGACGACTACACTCACTATCGTTTGCTCTTCAAGATGGGCGCGTCACAGACGAAACTCTCCGTCTCGGAATGGCAATTGATGGGCAGAAATATCGAAGAAAACGACCTGACGGCTGATGGTGGAAGCATCTCGGAAGGAGCTGAAGCACTCGTGGATCACGTTGGCTCTACCCTTACCGCCACACCCATCAAGGCTGTTTATCATTCAAACGGCAATTACACACTTTCCGCTTACAGCATTACCATTGGGGACCAGGAGCATGCTCCAACTGCATGGAAACTCGAAGGCTCCACTAACGGCACGTCATGGAAACTTATCGACCAGCAGACCGATGCAGTCTTCCCGTACGACGGCTGCACGAATGTCTATCGCATCAATCCTGAAACTCCATACATCTATTACCGCCTGACTGTTAACGGAGAAGAAGTTCAACTGGCACAATGGCAGCTCTTCGGCAAGCCCGACTACGGAACCTACTATGCTGATATCACAAACATAGCAACACTCACAGCAAGCGACGGAAGCGACACAGCCGCACTTGTTGATGATGATGCAACAACTTGCTCTACCATTACGGGCAGCGACAAATACTTTGAAATCCTTGTTCCAATTCCCGTCAAAGCACTTGGATACTCCATCATCAATACCAACAATGCAGAGCTCGACCCAAAGACCATCACGCTGTTCGGCTACGATGACAACGGAACGCAAACCCAAATCAGCAACAAAATACTGACCTTCCCCGCTCGAGGCTATCGTCTGACGTACACAGCTTCCTCCACCAAGCTATTCAAACGCTTCAGGGTTCAAGTTACTGGAGACGCTTCAAGCGTTAGCCTTGCAGACTTCGAGTTCTACGGAGCAGCTGTTGCCGAGGCCGACGACCCCAGCCTTCACATGCCAGCTACAGTTGACGCATCTCAAACAGGACTCTCAAACACGCAACTTATCGGATGCGTTTATGACTGCAATCGCACCTCACTGTATCGCGCAAACTTTACCGACCCCGTAAACATTATATATACGTACGACGAACCCGTCAGCATCACCGCATATAGCATCACAGCCAGCAAAGATGAAGTGACGCGCGACCCGGCATCGTGGACGCTCGAAGGAAGTAACACGGGAAGAGAATGGACAACGCTCGACAGCCAAACCGACCAGACATTCTCAAATCGATACGCCACACAGTTCTACTTAACCGAAACAGACGAAGCCTTCAGCTACTACCGTCTCACAATCACCAACGTGAACGGAGGCAACCAATTGCAAATAGCTGAGCTGCAACTCCTCTCCGTCGAAGCGGTTGACCCAACAGGAATAAATTCAATCGCCAACAAGCAACAGACGACAGACTGTATGTATAACCTTGCAGGCCAACGCCTCAGCAAATTGCAGAAAGGCATAAACATCGTGGGCGGCAGAAAGATATTGATTAAATAATAACAGACTAACCATGAACAGAACAATGAAAAAGACACTACTGATGGCTGCATTGCTCATCGGCATTTGCAGTTGCGAGAACAAACAGCCGAAAGAGACTGCCAAAGTCGTAACAGACAAGCAGGCAACCGAAACACCTGCAAAGGACATCTTCTTCTACACCATGAAGCATCGTGCCGACAAGTATGTGCCCACAGAAGAGAAGATGGGCTTCGGCTCTACCATTCAAAGCATCAACGACAGCGAGTTCGCGGGCAACAAGAGCATCAAGGAAGTCTGGATTGCTCCGCAGATTCAGCACATCGTCAACAAGGCATTCTATGGCTGCACATCACTCGAAAAGGTACACTTCCAAGGCGAAATTCCCGTCATCAACGACCAGGCTTTCGAGGGATGCACAGCCCTGAAGAACCTCCGCGTAGATGCCTATACGATTGGAGTTGACGCCTTCAAGGACTGCTCATCACTCGAGACAGCACGCTTCGGCGAACACATTTGGTGGCTTCGCGTAGGAGCCTTCGAGAATTGCAAGAAACTCAAGAGCGTACTGATGGGTATCGCGATGAAGAAGATTGACGACGGAGCTTTTACAGGCTGCACCGGACTCGAGGAGTTCTCGGTACCAAACGACTTCAAGAACCGCATGTTCGGACTCGTTTCCGCATCAGCAGCGAAATGGAAGAAAGTCTATCTGCTCAGTACAGAATACTATCCTCTTCCAAAGAACTGCACACCCAACAAAGGTTGTACACTCTACGTGCCTGACGCCTTCCTCGCTCAGTTCCAAGCCGATGCAGAATGGCAAAAGTTCGGCAGCATCCAACCCCTCAGCAAGAGCAACTACTTTACCGCAGAAGGCTTCTGGAAGTAATTCCTCAAACGCCACGTGTAGTTTGAAAACATAACGTGCCTAATTAGCAAACTTAACGTGCCTAATTTACAAATTAAGCGTGCTTAGTTGAAGAACTAGGCACGCTTAGTTTTTACTTTACCTTTGGAATCCTTTAGCAGAGGGCTTGGGTGTCGAGGGCTATCATGAGTTCCTCGTCCGTGGGGATGCAGCAAACAGTTACCTTGCTGTCGTCGGCACTCAGGATGGCTTCAGTAGCACGGCAGCTGCAATTCTTTGTCTGGTCCATCTTGACGCCCATATATTCGAGACCAGTTGTTGCGCCTTCGCGAACTTCCCATTGGTTCTCGCCAGCACCGCCAGTAAAGAGGATGATATCGACACCACCCATCGCTGCAGCATAAGCGCCGATGTACTTCTTGATGCGATAGGTGTACATCTCCTTTGCCAGACGAGCTTTGTCGTTGCCAGCCGCAATGCCTGCCAGAATGTCTCGGAAGTCGCTACTTCCTTCGCTCACGCCAGCAAGGCCTGACTTCTTGTTCAGCAGGTCGCTGATGCCCTTCGTGTCGAGGTTGAACTTGTCCATCAGGTAGGTGACAGCTCCAGCATCAATGTCGCCAGTACGAGTGCCCATCATCAAGCCTTCGAGAGGCGTCAAACCCATCGAAGTATCGACGCACTTTCCGTACTTCACAGCAGCAATCGAGGCGCCATTACCGATGTGGCAGGTGATGATTCGCTTCTCCTCAGGTTTGCAGCCAAGGAACTCACAGACACGCTGACTCACATAGCGATGACTCGTTCCGTGGAAGCCGTAACGACGTACGCCATATTCCTTGTAGAGGTTGTAAGGAAGTGCATACATATAAGCGTAATCGGGCATCGTCTGATGGAAAGCGGTATCGAAGACACCAACCTGCGGAATGTTGGGCAGAAGTGCTGTAACGGCATTTACGCCCTTGATGTTGGCTGGATTATGAAGAGGAGCAAGGTCATTACACTCAGCGAAAGCCTTCATCACTTCTGGCGTCAGGCGAACCGATTTATTGAACTTCTCTCCGCCATGCACCATGCGGTGACCTACTGCATCAAGCTCCTCGAGACTCTTCAAGACGGCATACTCGCCACTTGTCAGCACCTCGAAGATGTACTGCACACCAGCGGTATGCTCCTTGATGGGATGCTCCATCTTGTGCTTCTCGCCATTCAGCTTAACAGTTATAAACGAATCGGGCAGACCAATCTTCTCAATGCCACCACTCGTGATGACGGACTGGTCGTCCATGTTGTAAAGTGCATATTTTATTGAACTGCTGCCGCAGTTTAAAACCAATATTTTCATATTTTCTCTTAGTTCTTCACTCAAAGCAAGTTATTTGCTGTCCATCGCTTGACAGGCTGTGATTGCAATCATCTTATATATATCATCTACGGAGCAGCCGCGGCTGAGGTCGTTTACGGGACGAGCGATACCCTGCAGAATGGGACCGATGGCTTCGGCTCCAGCAAGGCGCTGAATGAGTTTGTATCCGATGTTGCCAACCTCCAAGCAGGGCGCAACAAGTACATTCGCTTTGCCTGCAATATGACTGCCTGGAGCCTTCTTCTCTCCTACGCTTGGCACGAGAGCTGCATCTGCCTGCAGTTCACCATCAATTTGAAGCGTGGGCTCCATCTCTTGGGCTTTCTTCGTAGCCTCAACAACTTTGTCCACCACCTCGTGACTTGCGCTTCCTTTCGTGCTGAAGCTGAGCATAGCTACGCGAGGCTCCTTGAAGCCTGCCACGCTGCGAGCAGTCTGAGCCGTGCAAACAGCAATCTGAGCAAGCTGATTGGCATCGGGCATTGGCGTAACTGCTACGTCGCCCATCACCAGCACGCCATCCTCGCCATATTGTTTGGCTGGGGTAATCATCAGCATTGCTCCACTCACGCAACTCACGCCAGGAGCGCATTTGATGATTTGCAGAGCAGGACGAAGGGTGTCGCCAGTCGTGGAGAGTGCACCCGAAATCTGTCCGTCGGCATCACCATTCTTGATGATGAGGCAGCCATAGTAGAGAGGGTCTTTCACTTTCTCGCGAGCCTCTTCCTCTGTCACTCCTTTGTTCTTCCTGAGATTGTAGAAGAGCTGGACGTAAGCCTCTGTCTTCTCGTTTGTTTCGGGGTCAATGATTGTGGCCTTGTCAATGTGTTTAAGCCCAAGCTTGTCAGCAAGCGCAAAGATGTCTTTCTTTGCTCCAATCAGGATGATGTCTGCCAAGTCGTCGGCCAAGGCTTTGTCCGCAGCCGTTAGCGTTCGCTCCTCCAAGCTCTCGGGCAGCACGATGCGCTGCTTGCAGGACTTGGCTCGAGCGATGATTTGTTCCATTAATTCCATAGTGATATTATTTCTGAGTATTTTAAGTAATCTGAATCGTTTAGAACTTTCCCTTCATCAATACCGTCTCCAGTTCCTCTGCAGAGAGGTGAGAGCGCAACATATCGTTATAAGCTGCTGTGATGTTGCCTGTCTCTTCGCTCACCACGATTGCAAGGGCGTCTGTCTCTTTGCTGATACCTTTTGCAGCACGATGTCGAAGGCCGAACTCTTTGGGAATGTCGAGGTCGTGACTAATGGGCAAGATGCAGGAAGCAGCTGTGATACGTCCTTTTGCAATAATCATGGCGCCATCGTGGAGCGGGCTGTTCTTGAAGAAGATGTTCTCGATGAGTCGTTGTGTTATCTTAGCGTCAACCTCTTCGCCAGTTCGCATGAACTCGCCAAGCGGAAGGTCGTTCTGCAGCACAATGAGGGCTCCGACGTGTTGCTTGCTCATGTTCATGCAAGCCATCACGATGGGAAAGATTGTCTCACGTTCATTGCGGAACTCGCCCACATTCTTATGCTTGTCGAGCCTGAAGAAGCGCAGGAAACGATGAGCACGATTGCGGGCTCCAATATTGTAGAAGAAGCGACGTATGTCCTCTTGGAATAGTATGATGATGGCAAGGGCGCCAACGCTCACAAGTTGGTCGAGTATGCCTCCTAAGAGCTTCATTTCCATCACCTTGCTGATGATAATCCAGAAGCTGATGAAGAGCAGAATGCCATAGAAAATGTTGACGGAGCGCGATTGCTTCATCAGTTTGTAGCAATAGAAGAGCACTATCGCTACGAGGAAGATGTCAATTATGTCTTTGAAACTTATGTTAGGCATTCGCTCAATTCGTTAATGATCTTAATACATTCCATTGCTTCCTTCACTTCGTGGGCTCGAAGGATGTGAGCACCCTTCTGCAGAGCCACAGTATGCAGGACTGTTGTTCCGTTGGAGGCTTCTTCTGGAACTGTCCCCAACAGCTTGTATATCATGCTCTTGTGACTTATGCCAACGAGCAAGGGACAGTCGAGTTCGTGCAAGACGTCGAGGTTCTGCATCAGAATGTAGTTCTGTTCGAGTGTCTTGCCGAAGCCGAAACCGGGGTCGAGAATGATGTCGCACACACCCAACTCGTGAAGCGCCTCTACTTTGCTGCCCATCTCTTGCAGGAACTTAGAGAGGAAAATCCCCTCCTCCTCTTGTGGAAGTGCTTTATTATGCGTCAGGACATACGGCACATGCAGTTCTGCAACTGTCTGGAACATCTCTTTGTCGAGTTCTCCGCCGCTGATGTCATTCACCATCTGCACGCCAAACTCCTCGACGCACATCTTGGCAACACCTGCTCTGAACGTATCTACGCTCAAGACGGCACGAGGTGCTTCCTGTCGCACGACAGCCAGAGCTTCCCTGAGGCGCCGCATCTCTTCCTGCTCATCGGGAGGCGTAAAGCCTGGGCGCGTAGAGCAAGCCCCAACGTCAAGTATTGTCGCGCCTTCATCGAGCATCTGTCTGGTGCGCAAACGAATGGCTTCGGCTCCTTCGTGATGCTGATAGAAAGAGTCGGGCGTAGCATTCAGGATACCCATCACGACAGGCTTTTCCAGCGAAAGCAATTCGCCGCCGATGTTGATGCTATACGGCTCGGTTTTGGACACAATTCACTTTAATTTCGCACAAAATTACACATTATTTATATAAATGGCAAGAAATCCGAAAAAAAGGTTTAACTTTGTGCCAGAAAACGAAACAAGACTATGAATACAGAAGCATTATACGCCCTCTATAAAGAGCATTCATTGGTGACGACGGACAGCCGCAAGTGTCCGGAAGGAAGCATTTTCTTTGCCTTGAAAGGCGAAACATTCGACGGCAACAACTATGCCCTGCAGGCCCTCGAGAAAGGTTGTGCCTTTGCTGTCGTAGATAATCCCGATGTCGCAAAGCAGGACGAGCGACTCATCCTCGTTCCTGATGTGCTTGCGGCCTTGCAGGAACTGGCTGCCTATCATCGCAAAGCTTGGGGGAAGACTGTTCTGCAGATTACGGGAACCAACGGCAAGACCACCACAAAAGAACTCATCAGCGCTGTCCTTTCCGAGGGGAAGAACGTCCTCTATACCGAGGGCAATCTCAATAATCACATCGGCGTACCTCTCACCCTGCTTCGCATCAAGCCCGAGCACGACATTGCCGTCATCGAGACTGGTGCCAATCATCCTGGCGAGATAGCAGACCTTTGCCGTATAGTCGAGGCAGACTTCGGACTCATTACGAATGTCGGGCGAGCGCATCTGGAAGGCTTTGGCAGCTTCGAAGGCGTGAAGCAGACGAAGGGCGAACTCTATGACGACTTACACAAGCGCGGCAAGAAAATCTTCCTCAATGCCTTCGACGAAGACCTCCTGCAGATGGCTCAGGAGCGCGGCTTCGTCCTTTGGGAAGATGCTCTTCCGTATATCGAGGGCAGGGTGAGCGAAGCGACGCCTTTCGTCGAGATGCAATGGAGGGCTGAAGACGACGCACCTTGGCACACAGTCAAGACCAACCTGATTGGTGCCTACAACATTGCCAATTTGCGTGCTGCCGTTACGATTGGACTGCATTTCGGCATTACTCCCGAACAGATAAACCACGTTTTGGAAGCCTACAAACCGACGAACAGTCGAAGCGAATTGAGAGAGGTAGGAAGCAATCGTCTCATCATAGACGCCTATAATGCAAATCCCTCGAGCATGAAGGCAGCGCTGACGAACTTCTCCTTCTTCGAGGATAAGCATAAGATGGTGATACTCGGCGATATGCGAGAGTTAGGCGCAGAAAGCCTTGAAGAGCACAGACGCATAGCAAAGCAGCTCCAAGACATGGAACTGGAACGCATCTGGCTCGTCGGAGAAGAATTCTCGAAGGCAGCAGAAGAGGGTATGCGCGTCTTCAAGGACGTAGAGGAAGTGAAGGAGGCTTTGAAGGCAGAACCGATATCAGATTCCACCATCCTCATCAAAGGCAGCAACGGAACGAAGTTATATCAGTTACCCGAAGCCTTCGAATAGAGATGTTTGCAAACTTAACGTGTGTCGTTGGCAAACTTCACGGGCATAGTTGCGAGGCGCGAAATTAGATAATTAGAAAGTTGTTATTATAACTTTCTCATTTTCTCACTTTCTCGTTTGTATACTGATGGCTTCATCGCCAAGGAACTGACGGAGGATACCGCTTTCGGTGAGGGAAGCCGTCGTGCCTGTCTGTATCTTGCCGTCCTGAACAATCCAAAGCAAGTCACTCAGCCGGAGCGCCATTTCGACGTCGTGCGTGCTCATGAGGATGATTTTGTTTGTCTCGTGAGCAAGTTTCTGCATCAGTCGGAGCGTGCTGAGCTTTGCGTGGAAATCAAGGAAGGCAGTGGGCTCGTCGAGCAGGATGACGGGTGTCTGTTGCGCTAAGGCTTTTGCCAGCAAGGCTTTCTGCCGCTCTCCGTCGCTCAGAGTGTCGATAGTCCGCTCGGCTAGATTGCTGATTCCCACCATTTCGATGGCTTCGCCGACAATCTGCTTGTCTTCTTTCGTGAGCTTCCCGAAGAAGCCTGTATAGGGCGAACGCCCCATCCCTACGAGGTCCACGACTTTCATGTAAGGTACTTCCACTCTTTCTGTCAGCACGATGGAGACGGTTTTGCTCCTTTGCGATAGGGAGAGCGACGAGAGGTCTTTGCCGTCAAGCAATACCTCTCCCGCCAGGGGCTGCAGGAAGCCTGCCAAGGTGCGCAGAATGGTGCTTTTCCCCACACCATTCGAGCCGAGCAGACAAACAAGACGACCTGGTTCAAGCGTTTGGTTGATGTCGGAGAGGATGGATTTTTCGCCGTAGCCGACTGTAAGGTTTTGCAGACTGATCATTCGTATGCTGTGCAGAATTTGTATCCAAGACGTCGATAGGATTGTTGCAGAGAAGCGAGCCGCACGAGGAACTGCTCGTAGTTCTTTGCTTCGGGCTGCAGCCATTGCACTTCGCTCATGGCAGCCAGACGAGGCAGAAGCATGTATTCCACGTGGTCAGGACTAAGCATGTACTCCGTCCAGAGGTTGCATTGCGCTCCCATGATGTACTGCGCTTCCTCTTTCGTCAGGTCTTCAGGAACGGGTTCCATGCTATAGACCTTGCTGAGAGGCAGATAACCTCCGATGCCTAAAGGCTGAGCGTCTCGATTCTTGAGCTGATAATAGTCGAAATAACAATTGTTGGTGGGCGTCATAACTACATGATGATGAAGCTTTGCAGCTGCTTTTCCGCCCTCGTATCCACGCCAACTCATCACGGCAGCGTTCTCGCTCAATCCGCCTTCCAACGTCTCGTCCCAACCAATTAACTGACGGCCACGCAAGGCAAGGAAAGCCTCCATTTCCTTGTTGATATAGGTTTGCAGTTCTGCCTCGTTCTTCAAACCGAGTTCCTTCATCTTCGCCTGACACTTGGGGCAACTCTTCCAGCGAACACGTGGGCTCTCGTCGCCTCCAATATGAATCAACTTGCTGGGGAAAACGTCGCAAAGCTCGCCATAGACTGTCTTGAGGAACTCCAGCGTCTTAGGATTGCCAGCACAAAGCACATCGTCGGCAACACCCCAAATGCCCCAAACCTTATAGGGACCGCCCGTACAGCCAAGATGAGGATACACGCTCAATGCTGCAATCATGTGGCCTGGAAGGTCAATCTCGGGGATGATTGTAATGTAACGTTCTGCTGCATAAGCCACAACCTCGCGCATCTCCTCTTGCGTGTAATAGCCAGTCTCGGGCGTATCGTCATAGATGGCATTGTTGGGGTCGGAGAGGCCGACGTTCTTACCTACAACGGTGCACGGACGCACGCTTGCCTTCTTCGCCAGTTCGGGCAAAGCCTTTACTTCGAAGCGCCAGCCTTGGTCGTCCGTCAAATGCCAATGGAAGCGATTGATGCCATGCAGAGCAAGGATGTCGATGAACTTCTTGATGAAGCTGACAGGGAAGAAGTGTCGGGCACAATCGAGTTCCGTGCCACGATAGCCGAAGCGAGGCGAGCCGCTCACCGAAGCATAGGGAAGGCGCACCTCGCCCGTCTCGTTCATAATGCTTTTGCGAAGTGTCTGGATGCCATAGAAGACACCGCTCTCGCTGGCGCCCTTAATGGTAATTCCCTTCTTATTGATGCTGATGGAATAAGCATCTGGATTATCACTTTTGAGGTCAAGCAACAGGTTGACATCTGCAGTCTTACTGTTTGGTGCCTTAACAATCAGGCCCAGGTATTCGGCAGCAAACTCGGCATTACGTTTAATTTGCTGGTTTCCAGAAGGATAACCCACAGTCATGCCTTTGGAGAGAGTCATGTACTGCCCGCTTTTATCTATGCTGATTTGCTGGGGCAGTGGAACGACTTGGTAATTAACTTCGGCACAAACAATCAGGGAGAAAGCCGAAAAGAGGAGAGAAATGATTTGCTTCTTCATAGTATTCTTTTTTAATTATTAATTAGACTTCTGTCTTAATATCACGTGCAATACTACGGGGGCTCCAATGAGTGGCGTGATGACACTAATGGGAATGAGGCTGCCGTCGCGAGGCAGGGTGCTCAGCAGGTTGCAAAGCAGAGCCAGGTTTGCTCCGATGAGCATTGTGGCAGGCATTAGAGTTCGATGATATGAAGTACCGAGCGTGAGTCGAGCCAAATGTGGCACAGCTAAGCCGATGAACGATATTGGTCCGCAGAAGGCAGTTGTCGTTGCTGTAAGCAAACCCGTGACGAGCAACAGCATTTGACGCACTCTGCCTATTCTGATGCCAAGATTCTCTGCATAACGGTCACCAAGAAGAAGTGCGTCGAGAGGCTTGATGAGAAGGAGGGCGAGGAACAATCCTACAAAAGAAAGGGCGCAGAAGACTGGCAGACGCTCTATGCCAACAGATGCGAAGTTGCCCATTCCCCATATCACAAAGCTGAAGACACCCTGTTCCGTTGCCGAATAGTTAAGGAGCTGGATGACGCTTCCCGTCACATAACTGATGATGACACCCGTAATGAGAAGCATCACTTGACTGCGCAAAAGCCTGCTCAGTATCATCAGCAAAGCCATTATGGAGAGCGCTCCTACCATTGCTGCAACAACAACAAGCAGGTGTCCACCAAGAGCAAGACTGCCGATAGAAGCTGTTCCTCCGAGTAGAAGCAGCACGATAGCCACACCAAGGTTAGCACCCGAGTCAATACCAAGAATCGACGGACCAGCCAAAGGATTGCGGAAGGCTGTTTGCAGAAGCAAGCCACAAGTGCCTAAAGCGGTTCCTGTCAGCAGAGCCGTAAGCATCTGAGGAATGCGTCCTTGCAAGATAATAATGCTCCAAGCAGGATGCCCCTCAACCTCGTTTCCGCAAAGAATCTGCCAAACGTCCTTGACGGGAATGTCGAGCGAGCCCCAAAGCACATTTGCAATGGAGAGAAGCACCATCAAAACGGTAAGCAACTTCAACTTGTATTTATCTTTCATTGGTCTTCAATGGCTTAAAGTATTCGTATTCCGTCTCTACTCCCAGTTCCGGATGCAGAATGCTGATGAGGTTCTCGAGCAGACGTTCCGGGTGGAAAGGCGTCTCTTCATAAAGGAGCGTCTTCGAGGTGTCGCACCACCATATCTGTGCCTTTATGTTAGCCAGCAGAGGTGTGTCAGCATTCATCTGCCCTCTGTCGAGAGGTCCGTGATGTTTGATTATCCAGATGTCTGCGTTGATGCCTTTATCGACTACCTTCTCTGTGCTGAGAGGGATTCCGCCATTGCCTTTGAGGTCGGCGAAGAGATAGTCTGCTCCTGCATCCATATAGAGTTTCGTCGAACTGCTTCCAGAGCCAGGAAGCGTCCATTGTCCGCTCCAAGGCATCTCGGGCAAGAGTCGAGGTCGCGTCTTTGTCGTCTTTACCAAGTCGCAGAGCTCAAGATAGCGGCTCTCGACGGCATTGAAGATACTGTCTGCCTTCTCCTTACGGCCAAACAGACGGCCGTAGAAACGCATCCATTCAGCACGTCCAAGCGGTGTGTTCTCCATGTAGTCGGCGCACCAAATGATAGGGATTCCGAGTCGTTCCACACGTCCCAGACCGCCACTATTCTCGAATGGACTGGGCAGCAGAGCATCAGGATTCAAGTCGATAATCTGCTCCAAGCTGGGTTGAACACTGTTGCCAAGATTAGCAACGCGTCCTTGTTTGACAGCCTTTATGAACTCTTGCTGATTGCAAAACTCGAGGTCACAGATTCCGCCAACAGCTTCGTCTGCATCGAGCTCATGGAGAAGTGCCAAATGAACGCTGCTAAAGATGCCCGCATTGTGTAACGGAACGCTTAAGTTGTACTTTGCCAGCGTTGTCGTTGTGTCCCAAGGATTGCGCATTATCACTTCCATACGGTCCTGGAACTCGATAACAGTCAGGTTCTTAGCATAGTGAAACTGAAGTGTGTCGCCTGTTTCGTCAGCAACACCAGTCCGATTTCCGCCACACGAAAACAGCAGAAAAGTCAGCAGTATATATATGATAATGTATGGTTTCGTACTCATTTCGCTGCAAAGATACGATTTTTAATCCATAATCCATCAGGTTATGATGTAAAAATTCTAATTGCCTCTAATAGAGATAGGTTAGAGTAAATGCAAAACTTAACGTGCCTAGTTGGGCAATTAGGCGTGTTAAGTTGAGCAACTAAGCGTGTTAAGTTTGGCATTTAGCTGTGCCTCGTTGAGCATCCCACTATAGGGCGTTTAATGCGCTATGATTCCGAAGGCCTTTACTTGTCCTCGAAGAAGATGCGTTTCACGCGTGGTGCTATGCCTGTAAGGATTTCATAAGGAATCGTGCCACAACGGGAAGCGAGTTCTGCTGGCGAGAGTTCGTCGCCAAAGATAGTAGCGAGGTCGCCTTCTTCGCAAGGTATATCAGTAACATCTATCATGCAGACATCCATACAAATGTTGCCCACATAATCTGCCTTCTGCCCGTTAACAAGGCAATAGCCTTTCCTGTTGCCAAGCAACCTGTTCAGTCCGTCGGCATATCCAATTGGCAGACTTGCAATACGACTGTCTCTTTCGAGAATCGTCTTTCGGCTATAACCAACGCTTTCGCCTGCTTTCACATCGTGAATCTGCAGGATTGTTGTGCGAAGGGTGCTGACGTTGTGAATGGTTTCGTTGTTGCGACTGTTGATGCCATAAAGCCCAAGCCCAAGTCTCACCATCTCGAGGTGACGGTCTGGGAAATGTTCAATGCCAGCACTATTGCAGATGTGCCGCAGTATGGGATGTGGGAAGGCTTCCTGCAATTGCTTGCTGCCCTTCAAGAACAACTCATATTGTTTTGCAGAGAAGTCGTCGAAGTCATCAGAGTCGCTGCCAACAAAGTGCGAGAAGACTGAACGAGGAATGAGAGCAGTCTGTCGTTTCAAGCGCTCGATGAGTCTGGGAATATCCTTCTCAGGGTCGAAACCAAGACGATGCATTCCTGTATCGAGCTTAATGTGTACAGGGAAGTTTGTAATACCTTCGTGCTCAGCAGCATAGATGAGTGCGTCGAGCAATCGGAAACTGTAAATCTCTGGCTCAAGATTGTATTGGAAGAGAGCGCTAAAGCTGCTCATCTCAGGATTCATCACCATGATTCCCTGAGTGATACCCTTCTCGCGAAGCGTCACACCTTCATCAGCAACAGCAACAGCAAGATAATCTACATTGTGGTCCTGCAGGGTCTTTGCCACCTCGACTGCTCCTGCTCCATAAGCATCAGCCTTTACCATACAAATCATCTTTGTTTCAGGCTTCATGAAAGAGCGATAGTAGTTGAGGTTCTGTACGATTGCGCTGAGGTTAACTTCAAGGATAGTCTCATGAACTTTCTTCTCCAATCGGTCTGTAATGCGCTCAAAGTGGAACTTACGTGCGCCCTTAATAAGAATAAGTTGATGCTCGAGGCGAGAGAGAATATCGTCCTGCAAGAGCGCATCTGTGTTGGCAAAGAAACGGCAACAAATGGGCAAGCCTGCAAAGCAGTTCATGTGAGCGGAAATAACGCCTCCTACAGCCAGCAGATTGTTGATGCCGCGTTGCTCTAGCAAGTCAGCAAGTTGAGTGTAGAGAGCATGTGGTTCGACACCACTCTGCAAGATGTCACTCAAGATAAGGGTGCGCTGACGGCCTTCTTTCTCAGGTCTGCGATTCATGAAATCGAGTGCAATGTCCAGACTGCTTATGTCACTATTATAAGAGTCATTGATGAGAGTGCAGTCGTTCTGTCCATCCTTCACCTCGAGACGCATTGCAACAGGTTCGAGGGCACGCAAACGTTCTTCTATCGTATCGGCATCGAGTCCCATCTCACGGCAAGCAGCACGACACAAAGCCTCGTTGTCCTCGTAGGCATTACCTGTAGTGGGGCAAGGAACGAGTCTTCCCTTCAGCCTGGCTTGACGAATACAATCCTTTATCACAGAGTCGCCTGCAGGATAGATGACAACCTTCGCATCCTTCATCAGCTGAAGCTTCTCCATACACTTCTCCTCGAAGGTCGAGAAGTTCTCCTGATGAGCTCCGCCCAAACAAGTAAAGATGCCGATTGTAGGCTTGATGATGCGCTCCAGAGCCACCATTTCGTTCTTCTTCGAGATGGCTGCCTCGAAGATACCAATCTGCGTGTTCTCGTTAAGTCCCCACACAGAAAGAGGCACACCCGTTTGCGAGTTATAGCTGCGAGGGCTGCGGGTAACAGCGAAATCAGGTGCTAAGAGTTGATAGAGCCACTCCTTGACGACAGTCTTACCATTACTGCCCGTAATTCCTATAATAGGAACATCGAAACGAGAACGATGCTGAGCCGCAAGAGATTGGAGTGCAAAGAGGGTGTTCTGCACGAAAAGGAAATCGGCTTCAGGAAACTCTCCCTCCACTTCTTCGCTCACCACGAAGGCTCGAACGCCTCTTTGATAGAGGTCATTCACATAAAGATGTCCGTTTCCGACTTCAGTTTTGATGGCAAAGAAGAGCGTTGATTCCGGATAACAAAGGCTGCGACTGTCCGTCAGCAACCAGTCAATCTCACGGCCCTTCAAGCCTTCTGTCTTTGCGCCAATAAAGGATGCTATTTCGAGAGTATTGTACATTTTTAGTTTAGAGTTTAAAGTTGAAAGTTTAGGGTTAGTTGATAGTTTAGAGTTTCATTGTTTATCGGCTAAAGCCTTTGTGCCCTTTTGCTTTTCTGATAGATTCATAGTCCTTAAGGTATTGTTGCATCTCGTTATCCATGCAGTTTTCCACCAATCTTCGCCAGATGTAATCTACGGCAAAAGGAGATGGATGTATCATATCGTCGGCATAGAAACGATAGTCGCGAAGTTCGTCGAGCAATAATTCGTAAGCAGGGAAATAGCTTGCCTTCTCAGGGTAGCGTTTGCAGGCTTCATCAACAGCGAGGAGCAAAGCGGCCTTTGATAATTGACTCTCATGGAAGCCATACTTCTTATAACGATATGGACTTACGGTAAAGATCACGTGTGAAGTTGGGCAATTACACGTGAGTAATTTGACAAGTTCACACGTTAACTTTGAACACTTCACCGCATCCAATTTAACTTCCTCGAAGAGAGCATCAGGTTGCTTGTGGCAGTTCGCCACAGTCAAACCACTTTCCTTCAAGCGATAACACACATTCGTTCCAAGTGTTATGAAGATGAAATCTGCTTTCCGAAGAGCTTCTCCGAGTTGAGAGAACGTATCCCGAATGGTCTCACGCAATCGTTCCTCATCCGAATCGTGTATAAGCGTATTAGCGAACCAGCAATGCCATTCCTGTTCGTTGAAGCGGAAGATGGGCAATTCCTCACCAGCCGTTAATGCTTGCTTAGCTTGGATTAAGATGCTTTCAGGATTGTAGGTTACACCAAGAGGATTGCAGACGACATTCAATCCGTAGCTTTGAAACTTCTCGCCTATGCTCTGAGCGAAACACGAACCCAACAACACAAAGTGTTGATGTTTCTGCATTGGATTTGCCCATTTCGGCACGTCCACAACAGTCCGGAAAGTCATATCTTCAGCCTTCATTCGCGTCTTTCGCTTATTTTATTGCACAAAATTACATAAAACTCCGCAAAAATGTATACCTTTGCCTACAAAAATAATAGTTAATCGTGAAAAAAGAGCCTCAAGAGCTACTTACAAATATAAACCTGCCGGCTGATTTAAGGGCTTTGCCCGTAGAAGAATTGCCTCAGGTTTGCAATGAGCTACGTCAAGAGATTATACAGGAAATGGCCAACAACCCAGGTCATTTCGCCAGTTCGCTTGGTGTGGTTGAACTGACTGTTGCCTTGCATTATGTCTTCAACACCCCTTACGACCGTATTGTATGGGATGTGGGACATCAAGCAGCTGGACATAAGATACTGACTGGCCGCCGTGAAGCCTTCCCCACTTACAGGCACTTTGGTGGTCTTCGTCCTTTCCCCTCGCCACTCGAAAGCGAATACGACACCTTTGCTTGCGGTCATGCTTCTAACAGCATTTCTGCAGCTTTGGGTATGGCTGTGGCTGCTCACAGACGTGGGGAAGACGACAGGAAAGTGGTAGCCGTAATCGGTGACGGAAGCATGAGTGGCGGCCTCGCATTCGAAGGCGTCAACAATGCAAGCAGTACTCCAAACAACTTGCTCATCATCCTGAATGACAACAACATGAGCATTGACAGAAGTGTTGGCGGACTGAAGCATTATCTGCATCAGTTGCACACTTCCAGCCTTTACAATAATGTTCGTTTCCGTCTCTCGAACGGACTAGTCCGACTTGGAGTCTTGAGTGAGAAAAGACGTCAGAAGATTCTTCGCTTCAACAACTCCTTGAAGGCGTTACTCAACAACCAGCAGAACCTCTTCGAAGGTTTCAACATCCGTTATTTCGGTCCTATTGATGGACATGATGTCATCGAACTTGTCAATACGCTTCGACAGATAAAGGATATGAAAGGACCGAAGCTCCTTCACCTTCACACCATTAAAGGAAAGGGCTTCAAGGCAGCAGAGAAGAACCCAACCGTATATCACGCTCCAGGTAAATACGACCCAGATACGGGAGAACGGTTAGGAACAGACACAAAAGGACTTCCTCCAAGATATCAGGATGTCTTTGGCGAGACACTACTTGAACTCGCTAAGCAGAACGATAAGATTGTTGGCATCACCCCCGCAATGGCAACAGGTTGCAGCCTGAACATCATGATGAAGGAAATGCCTGAACGGACATTCGACGTTGGTATTGCAGAAGGTCACGCAGTCACCTTTGCCGGAGGTCTTGCTAAAGAAGGTCTGACCCCCTTCTGCAATATCTATTCTTCCTTTGCTCAACGCGCTTTTGACAATATCATACATGATGTGGCTTTGTGCAAACTACCAGTCGTCTTCTGTTTCGACAGAGCAGGACTTGTTGGACAGGACGGAGCCACACATCATGGTGCTTTCGACCTCGCAGCACTTCGTCCTATTCCCAACCTCACGATAAGTTCGCCCATGAACGAGCACGAGTTGCGCAAGTTGATGTACACAGCTCAACTTCCAGACAAAGGACCTTTCGTAATTCGTTATCCAAGAGGACGAGGCGTCCTGACCGATTGGCAATGTCCTTTCGAAGAACTCCCTGTTGGAAAAGGTCGCAAGCTCTCAGAAGGTAAAGATGTGGCTGTGCTGAGTCTTGGTCCAATCGGAAATGTTGTGGCTAAGGCTGTTCAAGATTTGAAAGAAGAAGAAGGGCTCTCTGTTGCTCATTACGATATGCGCTTCCTCAAGCCTATTGATGAAGAAATCCTGCAGGAAGTGGGCACAGCATTTCGTCGTATCGTTACCGTAGAAGATGGTGCAGTTCAAGGTGGACTTGGTTCTGCAGTCATTGAATATATGTCCGACCACAATTTGCATCCAGAAGTGATACGTCTCGGTTTGCCAGACCATTTCGTAGAACACGGAACTCCTGATGAGCTCTATCATCTCGTAGGGCTTGATGCAGAAAATATAAAGTTAAGAATTAAAAGCTAAGAGTTAAGGAAAAGTCACTCTTTAACTCCTCAACTTGATTAAACAATAAAACAATGAAAATCGTCATAGCAGGAGCAGGAGCAGTTGGTTCGCATCTTGCGGCACTCCTATCAAGAGAAGATCAGGACATCATCCTAATCGACGAGAATCCGGAGAAGACGGCTCGCCTTCTTAGTTCCGGCGACCTCGACCTCATGACGCTCAACGTATCCCCCACCTCCATCAGTGGACTTCGCGAAGGTGGCGTTCATCAGTGCGACCTCTTTATTGCAGTCACACCAGAAGAAACGCGAAACATCACTTGTTGTATGTTGGCACACACTCTTGGGGCTCGCAAAACGATTGCACGAGTCGATACTGCCGAATACACAATGCCTCAGTATCGCGACCTCTTTCAGCAGATGGGAGTGAATTCCATCATTTATCCAGAAGGACTTGCTGCAAGGGAAATCCTGGACGGCATCAAGCGATCTTGGGTTCGTCAGTATTGGGAAGTTGCTGGAGGCGCCCTCGTTATGCTTGGCATCAAGCTTCGCGAGAAAGCACGCATCACAGGAGTTGCTCTTCGTGACCTTTGTGACGCCCAAACGCCTTACCGTGTTGTGGCTATCAAACGAGGTGACAACACCATCATCCCCACAGGTAACGATGAACTGCGAAACGGTGATATTGCCTACTTCATGACCACAAAGCGCCACATCGCATACATTCGTGAAATTGTGGGAAAAGAAGATTATGCGGATGTTCGAAACGTGATGATTATGGGTGGAGGACGAACCTCTGTTCATGTTGCTGAGGGGAAACCAGATTTCTACAACATCAAGATTATCGAACAGAACGAAGAACGTTGCCATCGTCTTAACGAAATCCTTGAAGACAGCGATATTCGCATCATTCAAGGTGATGGACGCGACACAACACTCCTTCTCGACGAAGGTCTCTCGGATATGCATGCATTCTGCGCCCTTACACCTGAGACTGAGACAAACATCTTAGCTTGTCTTGCAGCAAAGAGAATGGGCGTTCGAAAGACTGTTGCCCTCGTTGACAACACGGACTATATCTCCATGGCAGAGAAACTTGATATCGGCACCATCATCAACAAGAAGATGATAGCAGCTGGTCGCATATACCAGATGATGCTCGATGCAGATGCTCACAACGTCAAGTGCCTCACTATCGCCAGTGCAGATGTAGCTGAAGTCGTTGTCCAGGAAGGTAGTGTGGCATGTGCTAAGCCCGTCAGCGAATTGCGTTTGCCATCAGGCGTTACGCTTGGCGGTTATGTTCGCGGCGAAGATCAAGGAGCTTTGATTTATGGTAACACGACATTGCAACCTGGCGACCGAGTGGTTGTATTCTGTAAGAGTGGCCTTATAAAGCAGATGGACCACTACTTCTCCAAGAAAAGCGGCGGTCTGCACTTGTTCTAACATGGTTTCAATAGACAATTTAAGCGTAGAATTCAGTGCAAAGCCGCTCTTCAATGACATCAGTTATGTCATCAACGACCACGACCGCATAGCCCTCGTAGGCAAGAATGGCGCAGGCAAGAGCACAATGCTCAAGATAATCGCAGGCATTCAGCAACCAACAAGCGGAACGGTCAGCGTGCCTCGCGACGCTACGATTGCTTACCTTCCGCAAGTGATGGTGCTCACCGACGAACGTACTGTCCGCGAGGAAGCAGAGCGTGCCTTCGAGCACATCACGGAGATGAACGACGAACTCACACGACTCAATAATCAACTTGCAGAACGTACTGATTACGAGAGCGAAGCATATATGTCGTTAGTGGAACGCTTCACGCACCTGAACGAGCATTTCCAAATGATGGGAGGCTTGAATTATCAGGCAGAATTGGAGCGAACTCTGCAAGGTCTTGGCTTCAAGAGAGAAGACTTAGATCGTCCGACGAGCGAGTTCAGCGGAGGCTGGAGAATGCGTATTGAGTTGGCAAAGTTGTTGCTTCAGCATCCTGATGTGCTTCTCCTCGATGAGCCAACGAATCACCTTGACATTGAGAGCATTCAGTGGCTCGAGAACTTCCTTGCCACAAGTGCGAATGCCGTTGTGCTCGTCAGTCATGATCGCGCGTTTATTAATAATGTGACGAATCGCACCATCGAAATCAGTTGCGGCAAGATATATGACTATAAGGTGAAGTACGACGAATATGTCGCGCTCCATGCAGAACGCCGCGAGCAGCAACTTCGTGCCCTCGAGAACCAGCAAAAGGAGATTGCGGATGCACGAGCCTTCATAGAACGTTTCCGCTATCAAGCCACGAAAGCCATTCAGGTTCAGCAGAAGATAAGACAGCTGGAGAAGATTGTGCCCATCGAGGTTGATGAAGTGGACAACTCGGCTCTGCGCCTCAAGTTCACTTGCTCGATGCGAAGCGGCGACTTTCCCGTCATCTGTGATGAGGTGGGCAAGAGCTACGGAGAGCATTGTGTCTTCAAGAACGTCAATCTCACCATCAGAAGAGGCGAGAAAGTGGCTTTCGTGGGACGAAACGGCGAAGGCAAGACGACGCTCGTGAAGTGCATCATGGGCGAGATTCCTTTCGACGGTAACCTAAAGGTAGGACACAACGTGCAGATTGGATACTTCGCTCAGAACCAAGCTCAACTGCTCGATGGCGAATATACTGTGTTTGAGACGATTGACCGTGTGGCAAGAGGTGACATTCGGCTCAAGATACGCGATATTCTTGGCGCCTTCATGTTTGGCGGAGAAGCCAGCGACAAGAAGGTGAAGTTCCTTTCAGGAGGCGAACGGACACGACTGGCGATGATAAAACTCTTGCTCGAACCCGTGAACTGTCTCATCCTCGACGAGCCGACCAATCACCTCGATATGCGTTCGAAGGATGTGCTCAAAGCTGCCATTCGCGACTTCGACGGCACAGTTATCGTGGTGAGCCACGACCGCGAGTTCCTCGACGGACTTGTGACGAAGGTTTATGAGTTTGGTGGCGGTAAGGTGAGAGAGCATCTGGGAGGCATCTATGACTACCTGGCCCCCCTCCAACTCCCCCAAAGGGGAGAGACCACCACACAGAAAGCCTCCCCTCGAGGAGGTGTGGAAGGAGCTGCTTCCTATGCCGAGCAGAAAGCTCTCGCTCGTGAGCAGAAGCGAAAGGAGAAAGCCCTGCAAGAGGCTGAGGACAAAGTGACGCAACTGGAAGCCGCCATTCGCATCCTGGAAGACCAGATGTCAACACCAGAAGGCAGTCAGGATGTTTCGCTCTACGAGAAACACGGGAAGTTGAAAGCACAACTCAAACAAGCTGAAGAGGAATGGGAGGCGCTGATATAGTTCATAGTTCATAGTTATGAGTTAAGAGTTATGAAGAAAGTTTGTGATTTTATTGCGCAATGGATGGGCGTGCTGGTGCTCTTGGTAGGAACGGTAGCTTTGTTCTTGCCTGAATCATTCATTTGGATTGAAACGAAGACCATCAATCCTATGCTGGGCGTCATCATGTTCGGAATGGGACTGACGCTTTCGCCAAAGGACTTCAAGATTGTGCTGAGCCGACCAAAGGATATTCTCATCGGTTGCCTTGCGCAGTTCACCATCATGCCTTTGCTCGCTTGGTTGCTGACGCTTGCTTTCTCGCTCCCGAAGGAACTTGCGCTTGGTGTGATACTCGTTGGCTGTTGCCCTGGAGGAACGGCTTCGAACGTCATCACTTACCTCGCAAAGGGCGATTTGGCGCTTTCCGTTGGAATGACTGCATGCTCTACCCTACTCGCTCCCATTGTGACGCCTTTGCTCGTCTGGCTGATGGCTGGTACGATGGTTAATGTCGATACGCTGGGAATGTTGCTGAGCATTGTCTATGTGGTGATAGCACCCATCATTGTGGGATTGCTGTGCCAACATTTCTTGCCCAAGCTCACGAAAGCCGTCACGCCCTATCTGCCTGCCTTCTCGTCGCTGGCGATTGCCATTACGGTGGGAATCGTTGTGTCGCACAATGCCGACCGCTTGATGCTTGGCGGAATGATAGTCATCCTTGTCGTCATGCTTCACAACTTGCTTGGGCTCTCGCTGGGTTTCACGATAGGACGCCTGCTACGTTTGGAGAAGCCGAAGTGTGTTGCTCTCAGCATAGAGGTAGGAATGCAGAACAGCGGACTGGCTTCTTCCCTTGCTAATATGCACTTCGCAGCTTATCCGCTTGCCACCGTCCCTGGAGCTATCTTCAGCGTCTGGCACAACATCAGCGGAACTTTGGCTGCCAAGCTTTTCCAAAGAGAAACCACAATAATGAAATAACTTAATGACGATATAACGAAATAAACGAAATAAAATTAATTATCAAAAATGAAAAAGAATCAACTTATTATGGCATTTGCTTTGGCAGCATTGACTGCAGCTTGCACGCCTAATGGCAAGCAACTGGCTTCTGGCATAGACCTCGCCAATCTTGACTCAACCTATCAGCCTGGAACAGATTTTTACATGTTTGCCACAGGTGGTTGGCAGAAGGCTCATCCCTTGACGGCCGAGTACAGCCGTTTCGGCTCATTCGACCAGCTTGGCGAAGACAACAACGAGCGTCTGCGTTCGCTCATCGAGGAAGTCTCTTCTAAGGAGAATGAGAAGGGTTCCATCGAGCAGAAGATTGCCGACCTCTACAACTCCGCCATGGATAGCGTGAACCTGAACGAACACTACTGGGGCGCCCTCGAGGAGTTCTTGCTCTGTGACGGCTATCAGAACTCAACCGACATCACGGTAGATTGGATTGCTCAGGTTTGGCCTCGCATGCAGAGACAAGGCGTTCCTGGCTTGTTCTCCATGTATATCGGAGCCGACGAGAAGGACTCCAAGAACAACCTCGTGAACATCGTTCAGGGTGGTCTCACGCTTGGTCAGAAGGACTACTATGTAGATAACGACCCGAGGACGCTGGAGATTCGAAAAGCCTATCAGAAGTACATCGTTGACCTCTGCATACACACTGGCTTTAGCGAGAAGGATGCCAAACGGATTGCCGAAGATGTTCTCCGTATTGAGACCCGACTTGCTGTTGCAAGCAAGAGCCGTACAGAACTTCGCGACCCAGAAGCCAACTACAACAAAATCTCCTATGATGAACTCCTGAAAGAGTTCCCTGGCATCAACTGGGAAGGCTTCTTCCAGAACTTCGGAATGGAAGGCGTGAAGGAGGTTTGCCTCGGTCAGCCCGCAGCCATTCACGAGGTGGAGAAAGTGCTTGCAGAAGAGTCTGTTGAAGCCCAGCAGAACATCTACCTCTGGCACGCAATCGATATGGTTTCATCCTTCATCGACGACGAGAGCCGCGCCCTGAACTTTGGCTTCTACGGCAAAGTGATGAGCGGAAAGGAAGAGGACCGTCCGCGCTGGAAGCGTGCCGTTGCTGCCGTCGAAGGTGGTCTTGGCGAAGCCCTCGGCCAGCTCTACGTTGCCAAGTATTTCCCGCCCGAAGCGAAGGCTCGCATGGAGAAGCTCATCAAGAACCTCCAGATTGCTCTGGGCGAACGTATCGATGTTCAGGAATGGATGTCGGACGAGACGAAGAAGGTGGCTCGCGAGAAGCTCGATGCCTTCTACGTGAAGGTAGGCTATCCCGACAAATGGAAGGACTACAGCGACCTCGAGATTGGCGACAGCTACCTCCGCAACATGCTTGCCGTGGGCGAATGGGAAATCAAGGACATGATTAAGACCAAGTTCAACAAGCCTGTCGATAAGGACGAGTGGTACATGACGCCACAGACCGTCAACGCCTACTACAACCCAACCACCAACGAGATTTGCTTCCCCGCAGGCATCCTGCAGCCGCCCTTCTTCGACATGCAGGCAGACGATGCTTTCAACTACGGAGCCATCGGTGTCGTGATTGGTCACGAAATGACGCACGGCTTCGACGACCAGGGCAGCAAGTACGACAAGAACGGCAACCTCGTAACCTGGTGGAGCGAAGAAGACACCAAGCAATTCGAAGAGCGCATTCAGGTGATGCGTGAGTTCCACGACAGCATCGAGGTTCTGCCCGGACTTCATGCCAACGGCTCTCTCACACTCGGCGAGAATATGGCCGACCACGGTGGACTGATGGTCGCTTTCCAAGCCTTCAAGAACGCCACCAAGGATGCACCGCTTGATGTCATCGACGGCTTCACGCCCGAGCAGCGATTCTTCCTCGCCTACGCCAACGTATGGGGTCAGAACATCCGCGACGAGGAGATTCAGAAGCGCGTGAAGAGCGACCCGCACCAGCTGGGAATGTGGCGCGTGAACGGACAGATGCCGCACATCGACGCCTGGTACGAAGCCTTCGGAATCACGGAATCCGACCCAATGTTCGTGCCGAAGGAGAAGCGCGTCACCATCTGGTAGCCTTCATTTTTCAATAAGTCAAATTCTTTCTTCTTGGGATAGGGATGAGCCGCTGCGTGTCCCTATTTCATATATTGTGGTGAGTAAGCAAACTTAACGTGCCAAGTTGAGCAACTTAACGTGCTGCGTTGGCCACCGCAGCACGTCGTGTTTAACTTCTCAGCATGGTGTGTTTTCATTCACAATGCAAAGGTACGACATACTTGTTGCGGTTTACGAATTTTGGGGCAACTTTTTTCAAACTTATTCACGGCATGTCTGTGGTGCTACAGTGCTACAGTTGCTACAGTTCATTTTATGGTTATACACATCTTCAAATTTACTTTATATTATATATATAATATAAAATTTCATTTTGACTTTATGTTAGCTATATTTTCAACTGTAGCAACTGTAGCACTGTAGCACAGAACCAAGGCAAAATTCAAGGAAAAGCCCATTTCATCGGTGTTTCACACCCTAAGTTGGAAATGCCTCAATGAAGCGTGGAACAATTTTTCTGCGCCTTTGTTTGGCAGTTTCAGGAAAAAGTCGTAAATTTGCACCCGCTTTTGAAGCCGTGTGATGGCGAATTAAGCACAAAAAACTTAATTTATAGTAACACAAACACAACAAAAAAAATGAAAAGTATTGACGTAAAAGGTACAGCCCGCACCGCTACCGGTAAGAAGGCTTGTCGCGACATCCGCAAGGCTGGCGCAGTTCCCTGCAACCTCTATGGCGAAGCCAAGGAAAATGGCAAGCCCGTTGCAATGAGTTTCACCGCTACTCAGGAAGAGCTCCGCAAGCTCGTTTATTCTCCTGACATCTACAGCGTGAACCTCAATATCGACGGAAAGGAGTGCAAGGCTATCATGAAGGAACTCCAGTTCCACCCCGTGACTGACCGTCTGCTCCACGTTGACTTCTATGAAATCACCGAGAAGAAGCCCATCGTGATGGAAGTGCCCATCAAGCTGAACGGACTGGCAGAAGGTGTTCGCGCTGGTGGTAAGCTCTCTGCAAACGTGCGCAAGCTCAAGGTTCGCGCTCCCTACACAGCCATTCCCGAGAACCTCAACATCGACGTTACAAGCCTTGGCCTCGGCAAGACCATCAAGGTGGCCGACCTCAGCTTCGAAGGTCTCGAAATGGTGACCAGCCCCAGCGTTGTTGTCTGTCAGGTTAAGATGACCAGAAGTGCTATGAGCGCTGCGTCCAAGACCGAGGACAGCGGTGAAGCGGCTGCAGCAGAATAACCTAAATGAAATACCTCATTGTAGGGTTGGGTAACATCGGCCTCGAGTACGAAGGAACCCGCCACAATATCGGATTTAGAGTATTGGACGCCCTATCTAAGGCGTCCAATACTGCTTTTGAGGACCGTCGGTACGGCTTCGTAGCCCACATGCGAGTGAAAAACGCAGAGCTGGTACTGCTCAAGCCATCGACCTACATGAACCTCTCTGGCAACGCCGTCCGCTACTGGCTGCTGCAGGAAAAGATTCCCGTTGAGAACATGCTCGTTGTGGTGGACGACCTCAGCTTGCCGCTCGGAACAATCCGCCTCAGGCAAAACGGAAGCGACGGCGGTCACAACGGCCTGAAACATATTGCCCAGACACTTGGCGGACAAGGCTACAACCGCCTCCGCTTCGGCATAGGCAACGACTTCCAGCAAGGCTATCAGGTGGATTTCGTGCTCAGCAAGTTCACGCCCGAAGAGGCGAAAATTGTGGACGAGAGGGCTCTCGTGGCTTGCGACGCCATCAAGGCATTCGCCCTGAGCGGCATGCAGTTCGCGATGTGCAATTACAATAATAAGTGATTAAAGATTAAGGATTAAAGTTTAGGTGATGACGTATCTGAGCGTCGGGATATAAAGACAAGAATTATGGAACTAGTTGAAAGATTTTTGAAGTACGTTAGCTTCGATACGCAGAGTAGCGAAGAGAACGAAGCACAATGCCCTAGCACAGAGAAGCAGTTTGCTTTGGCTGAATACTTGCGCGACGAGCTGAAAGCACTTGGCCTCACGGAAGTCGAGATGGACGAGCACGGCTACGTCTATGCCACCCTGCCTGCCAACACCGACAAGCAGGTGCCCACAATCGGCTTCATCGCCCACATGGACACAAGCCCCGACTGCAGCGGAAAGGACATCAAGCCTCGCATCATCGAGAACTACGATGGACAGGACATCGTGCTCTGTAAGGAAGATGGCATCGTGACGACCGTCAGCCAGTTCCCTGAGCTCAAAGAGCACATCGGCGAGGACCTCATCGTCACTGACGGCCACACACTTCTGGGCGCTGACGATAAGGCTGGAATTGCTGAGATTGTGACTGCGATGACCTACCTGATGGCGCATCCGGAAATCAAGCACGGCAAGATTCGCGTCGCTTTCAATCCCGACGAGGAGATTGGCGCAGGAGCTCACCTCTTCAACGTCGAGAAATTCGGCTGCGAATGGGCCTACACGATGGACGGCAGCGAGGTGGGCGAACTGGAGTACGAGAACTTCAATGCAGCCAGCGCAAAGATACTCATCAAGGGCTGCAACGTGCATCCTGGTTACGCCAAAGGCAAGATGAAGAACGCTTGCATCATAGCTTCAGAATTCCAGAGCTTATTACCTGAGAATGAGAGACCTGAGACAACAGATGGTTACGAAGGGTTCTACCACCTGACTGGCATGAGCGGCAGCGTGGAAGAGGCTCAGCTCTCATACATCATTCGCGACCACGACAGCGACATCTTCAAGCGCCGCAAGCAGGTTGTTCTCGACCTTGCAGAGAAGTTGAACGCCAAGTACGGAGAAGGGACAGTTAAGGCCGAAGTGAAGGACCAATATTATAATATGTTGAGCCAACTGCAGGACAAACCTCAGGTGACGGAAATTGCCAAGAAGGCTATCGAGGAGGCTTGTGGTTTCTGCAACGTTGTGCCCATCCGAGGCGGTACAGACGGCGCTCAGCTCAGCTTCAAAGGACTCCCCTGCCCCAACATCTTCGCAGGTGGTCTGAACTTCCACGGACGTCACGAGTTCGTCCCCATCCAAAGCATGGAGAAGGCCATGATGACCGTCGTGAACATCTGCCGACTGGTAGCAAATGAATAACGAGGCTCGGATAGACAAATGGCTGTGGGCTGCGCGCATTTTCAAGACGCGCACCATCGCTGCTGCCGCATGCAAGAAAGGGCAAGTAAGCTTGGGAGGTGTGCAGCTCAAAGCGAGCCGAATGATTAAGGCTGGCGATGTGATTAGCGTACGCAAACCGCCCATCACATACAGCTTCCGCGTGCTTCAACCCATCGAACGTCGCGTCGGAGCCAAGCTCATTCCTGAGGTGCTGGAGAACGTCACAACGCCCGACCAGTACGAACTCCTCGAGATGAGCAAGATAAGCGGTTTCGTGGGCAGAGCAAAGGGCACAGGTCGCCCCACAAAGAAAGACCGCCGCAGCCTGGAAGACTTCCAGAACGAAGTGCCCGAGTTCTTTGGCGACTTCGAGTTCGATATGGAGGATGGAGATGAAGAATAGATTCGTAATAACGGAATAACGTTATAACGTCATAACCAAGGAGGAAACATGATAGACCGCATTACCGTTGACAAGATTTTGGATGCTGCGAACATCGTGGACGTAGTCTCCGACTTCGTTACCTTGAAGCGTGCTGGTTCCAACCTGAAGGGCCTCTGTCCCTTCCACGACGACCGCACGCCATCGTTCATGGTGTCGCCTGCTCGCAACTATTGCAAGTGCTTTGCTTGTGGCGAAGGCGGCAGTCCGGTTGGGTTCATCATGAAGCACGAACAGCTCTCCTACCCCGATGCACTGCGTTACTTGGCAAAGAAGTACGGCATTAAGATTGAGGAGAAGGAGTTGACGCAAGAAGAGATTCAATCCAGAGGCGACCGCGAGAGTATGTTCATCCTCAACGAATGGGCGCGCGACTGGTTCAAGAAGCAACTCTGGGATACGCAAGACGGCAAAGCAATCGGGCTGGCTTACTTCCGCAATCGAGGCTTCAGGGACGACATCTTGGAGAAGTTCCAGGTGGGTTATTGCCCGAACAGCAAGAAGGTTTCCCTCTCGGGTGACGCCCTGAAGGAAGGCTATCAGGAGCGCTACCTCGTGAACAACCAGAACGAGATGGAGCCGCGGCTGAGCATCGGAACTGGCCTCAGTTTGAAGCGCGAAGATGGAAGTCTGCGTGACCGTTTCTTCGGACGCGTGATGTGGCCCATCTTTACGGCAAGCGGTCGTGTGGCAGGCTTTGGAGGTCGCGTGCTCGATGCAGCTACGAAGGGCGTTGCCATCAAGTATCAGAACTCGCCCGAAAGCATCATCTATAGTAAAAGGAAGGAACTCTTTGGTCTTTTCCAAGCGCGTCAAGCCATCCGAAAGGCCGACCTCTGCTATCTTGTGGAGGGTTATACCGATGTGATGGCGATGCATCAGCAGGGCGTTGAGAACGTTGTGGCGTCGTCTGGAACAGCACTCACGGCCGAGCAGATTCACCTCATCCACCGCATCACAAGCAACATCACAGTCATCTTCGACGGCGACGATGCAGGCATTCATGCAAGCGAGCGAGGCATCGATATGCTCCTTTCCCAGGGCATGAACGTCAAGCTCCTACTCCTGCCCGATGGAGAAGACCCCGACAGCTTTGCTCAGAAGCACTCCGCAACCGAATATCAGCAGTATCTGCAAGAAAATCAGGTCGATTTCATCACGTTCAAAGCCTCGCATGCTTTGGACGGCAAGAAGGACGAACCCGATGCCGAAGAGCGACTCATCCACAACGTGGCCGAGAGCATCGCAATCATCCCCGACGAGATAAAACGCACCATCTATATCCGTCACGCTGCCAAGCAGTTGAATATGCCCGAGAGGCTCATCACGGCGGCTGTGAATGCACAAAGGAAGAAAGAACAGCCACAGGCATCTTCTGGTGAAGGAGCAAATAATTCTTCCGCAGAAAAGGTTTCTGCCTCTCTCCCTACGAGGGAAAGAACGGGAGGGGTTCTGGCGTCTGAATCCCCTATCGCTCAAATGATTATACGCAACGGCGAAAAGATATTCTGCTACATCGAGGACAACAATGGCAAAGAAGTGCCTTTGACCGTAGCCCAGTACATTTCCCTGAGCCTCAAAGACGACGACATCCAGCTCCAAACGCCCGTTTACAGACAGATACTCGACGAAGCAGTTGAACAATCGCATACGCCCAACTTCCGTGCCGAGCAGTATTTCATCAATCATCCCGACGAGCAGATTCGTGACCTTTCGCTCAAGTTGGGAACAGATTCTGTGGAGTTGAGCAAATTGTTCGAAACGCCTTCACAGGCAACGCTTTCCATGGGGGAAGAACCTGCGGAAACCACTTCCGACGAACGGCTCGACGAGGTTGTACCCAGCCTGATTGCCAGCTATAAGCTCAGCGTCGTTCAAAAGTCATTGCAGGACATCATCGAGCAGATGAAACGCCCAGAAATAAAAGAGGACAAGGAAACGTACCGCCAACTGATGAAAGAGTTCAACGAGAAGTCTAAACTCTCGAAGGAACTCGCCAAAATTTGCGGCGCCCGCGTTGTGCTCAAATAAAAGCCAATAAATACAACACAAGAAAAAGAAAGCCCCGCTCCTGTGAGCGAGGCTTTTGTCTTAATACCGCTTTATGTCGGTCAGTGCGAGCGGCCCTACTTCATGAGGACTTTCTTACCATTCTTAATGACGATACCCTTGTAGTCCTTACCAACCACTTGTCCGGAGAGATTGTAGATAGTATCAGACTCGTGCAGTTGAAGCAGCCTGAATGTGTCAAGATTGTTGGTTAAACAAGCCAAAGCCTGATGCAAAACTGACAATTTGTAAAGCAAAAGCGGCTTTTTGCTTACACTGAATGTTTATGCAGACGCGCGTAGAGCGACGAAAAGGGCTCTGACCTTGATTTTTGATCCCCGGACAAAAAGAAGGGCTTAAATCAAGTTCGTGCTGAAAACCAGCAAGATACAATTCAAAATAACTAAATTCAAAATTCTAAATTGACAACTCCACTTAGCAAAAGCAGCCGTTTTGACCCGAAATTGCACACTTTTCGACGCGTGATGTCGGTAAACTTCACACGAGGAATTTTGAAACTTCACACGTGGACTTTGAAAACTTCACACGTGAAGTTTGAAAACCCCACCTGTAGAGTCGGGCAAATCCTTGCATAATCTATGCATATTGCACATTTTTGACGAGTGTGCAAAAAGTGACAAAATGACACTAAATCGATTGAAATTATCAATCCTTATTGATTGAAGTCTTTTTGATGTCGAAGAGGTAGGAGACTTTGGCAATGATGGTGCTGTTGGCACTACGGGCAAAGGGGTCTTTCTTCGAGTTGCCAAAGATGTCGCTCAAAGCATAGAAGTAGCGGCCCTCGATGATGAAATGGTGGCCGTTCTTGGTGCTGATGTCCATTCCGAGGCCGCCCGTAATGCCGTATTCGAACTTCTTCTCTACGTTCATGTCGTGCTGATTGGGCAGGCCCTCGAGCAGAAACTGAGGAGGGACATAACCTGAGCCGTCGCCGGTCGTCTTCACCGTCTCGCCTATGACGAAGCCCAGTTGCGGTCCGACATTGAGGAAGCCTTTCACGCCTCCATGTTCACGTCCGAAGCCCAGATTGGCCAGCAGGGGAATCTGAACGTAATGGACTGTTCGCTGATACAGGTTGTCGCCATTCTCCGTCTTCTCCTTCCAGCCCGCTTGCGAATAGTTGACTTCCCCTTGAAAAGCGCAGAGCATCTTGAAATACTTCTCGCAAGTGTAGCGCACCGTAACGCCCATCACTGCACCTGGCTTGAAAGTTTGCTTGATGGAGGGCTTGAACATGACTTTGTTCACAGCAACGCCACCATTAACGCCTATGGCAAGGTCTGTGCGCGGCTCGCCGACCTGAGCTAACGCTAAATGAAAAATGAAAAATGAAAAATGAAAAATGAATAGGAGGCGTTTCATCGGATTAGCTCTATCTTGCTTTCGGGTGTGTAATGGATAAACTGGACGAAGCTGTTGGTGAAGCTCAATCCCGATGTGCTGCGCTCGAAGCGGAACCAGTTCTGGTAGGGCTTCTGGCGAAGGCTATTCTGCATCTGTTCGAAGGTATCGCCTTGCGTAGCGAGGCCCGTCAGGAAGTAGCATCCGATGTCGAACCCCAAGGCTGCATAGCGAGGATTCTCCTTCAAGATGTATGCGCGGAAGTTCCTTGCATAGGTGCGCTCGAAACGTTTTATCCTGTCGTCCAAACGATTATAATAGCATGGAGAGACGATATAGGTGTCGAAGGCAAAGAAATCGCCCATCAGCGTTTCTGCCTCGTTTTGCCATTCGGAATAACCAACGAGCGAAAGACGGTACTGCGGATGATTCTGGCGGAACGCTTTTAGGTGCGAAAGGAGAGTGTTAAGCGAAGGAAGGCTGCTGTCATCGAGGACAATCATATTTTCGCGGAACTGATTGAAAGCAGTCTCATAGGTGAAATCATCGCCTTCGATGGCAAGTGTTCTGGGCGTTACGGAACGCTCGGAAAGCCCCTGAGTGATAGCTTCTGTCAGCAGTTTGCCCTTGAAATCCGTTTTGCCGCTGTTCACGATTACGTAGTTCCTGTCGGCATAAAAGCTCATAAACTTCTTGGTAGCAGCTTCGAAGAGGACAGTATTGGAAGGCGTCGCATTATAGACAAGCGGATAGTCCTGCATGGTTTGGCCCGTGAAGAAAGGCAGAACGAGACGCGTTCCACGTTCCTTGCAAACCTCGGCCACAGCAGGAATCTGCGTCGCAGAAGCAGGACCGAACAGCACGTCCAACTCACCTATCTTTGGAAGCAAAGCCTCGACCTGAGCAGAAGTTGTTCCGCAATCCCACGCATGGATGTCAAGATTGACGCCACTCTTGCGAACGCTGTCCGCAGCCATCAGCAAGCCACGATAGAACTCCACCATTTTCTTGTCGCTAAGCGGAAGCATCACGCCAACCTTCAGGTCGGAAATGACGGTACGAATAACTCGGAGTGGCTTCTCTGGCACTTCACTGACAGGCACATAGCTTATCTGTTGTTGCTTCTTGGGGATAATCAGCAAAGTGCCTTTCTTCAACTTCTGGCGTTTCACGTCAGGATTGGCAGCCTGAAGCTCCATGATAGAAACGCCGTAATTGGCAGCCACACTCTCCCAAGTCTCGCCCTTGACAACGGAATGCATGCCCTCGAGCGTCGAAAGTATGCCCTGACCGAATAAAAGCATCGGCCAAAGACAATAAAGAAGTATTAAAATACGTTTCATCTATGCAAAGGTACGAAAATAATTCATAATTCATAGTTCATAGTTCATAATTATTTTGTATTTTTGCACAAAATATATAAAAGATGAAGCGTATCCTATTCATTTTCCTTGTTCTGATGCCTCTTATGGCTTGGGCACAATCACCAACAGTTGACCCATCCGCCACATATTACCTAACCAATGAAGAGGGAGAGGAAGAGACTGATGTCATTGCTCCCGACACAAAGCCGCTGAGCGCACCTGTCCGAATAGTGTTCAAGGCCAACCTGAGCGAGCCGTGCAATGTGCTCTACACCTGGACCATCACCAACACGAAGACAAACACAGGCGGCAACGCGAGCGAACCTGTCATTCGTCGTGGCAGTCAATATGGCGAGTTCGAGGAACTCGAGATGGATTTCAACGAAAGCGGCAGCTATGCTGTTCAGCTGAATGCCCGATTCTATGACGAAGAGGGGGAAAACATCCTCTACGAATTCCCCGAAGAAGGCGAAGACCCCAAAACCATCAGATTCTCTATCAGCGAAAGCAAGTTGGAGTTCCCTAACGGTATCTCTCCAGGCTGCAGCATAGGTCAGAACGACGAGCTCAAACCCAAAGAAGGCTTCAAGGGCATTGTAGAATTCCATGCAGCAATATTCAATCGCTGGGGAAAGAAGCTCTATTCGTGGGACGACATCCATGGTGGATGGGACGGTAAGGTGAATGGGAAAGTCGTGAAAGACGGCGTCTATTTCCTTCGCGTAACAGCCAAGGGAAGCGACGGCATTGACTACAACATCAAGAAAGCCATCAACGTCATTACAAGTTACAACAATGCCGAAAGCGAAGGCACCACAGATGGCGAGTGAGCAGAAGATATGCGTGGAGGGTGCTCGCGTCCATAATCTGAAGAATGTGGACGTTGAGATTCCGCGTAACAGTCTTACTGTATTTACTGGTCTCAGCGGTAGTGGCAAGTCGTCGCTTGCTTTCGACACCATTTATGCAGAAGGTCAGCGCCGCTATATCGAGACGTTCAGCGCTTATGCTCGCAACTTCTTGGGCGGAATGGAGCGACCCGATGTCGATAAGATTACAGGGCTGAGTCCCGTCATCAGCATCGAGCAGAAGACCACCAACAAGAACCCCAGAAGTACCGTCGGCACAACTACCGAGATATATGACTTCCTCAGGTTGCTTTACGCAAGGACTGCCGAAGCCTATTCCTACGTTACTGGCGAGAAGATGGTGCGCTATACGGAAGAGCAGATTATTGACCTGCTCCTGAATGAATACCTGGGGAAACGCATCATCCTGCTGGCTCCGCTCGTCAAGAACCGCAAGGGACACTACAAGGAACTCTTAGAGAACATCCGTCGCAAAGGTTATCTCTATGCTCGCGTGGACGGCGAAATGCAGGAACTCTTGCCTGGCATGAAGCTCGACCGCTATCGCAATCATAGCATCGAGGTTGTGATTGACCGCCTTCAAGTGCAGGAGAGAGACGACAAGCGGCTGGTTCAAAGTGTCGCCATTGCCATGAAGCAAGGCGAAGGCGAAATGCTTGTCTGCAATATGGACACAAACGAAGTGCGCCATTACAGCAAGCACTTGATGTGCCCAACCACAGGTATCTCCTATCACGACCCAGCTCCTCACGACTTCTCGTTCAACAGTCCTCAAGGCGCTTGCCCGCGTTGCAAGGGTCTTGGCTTCGTTCATATCATCGACCGAAACAAGGTCATTCCCAACCCTACCCTTTCACTTCGCGACGGAGGCTTCGCTCCACTTGGCAAAGCAAAGCAGGCTATGATATTCTGGCAAGTGGAAACTGTGCTCGAATCTTATGGATGTACGGCTGACACACCACTTGGCGAGGTTCCTGAAGAAGCGATAGACGAAATCTTGGAGGGCAGTCCTGAACGCATCCGAATTAGTGCCAGCAAGACGAAAACCACGAATGATGTCTATACGGAATTCGACGGTTTGGTCAAATACATTGAGCAAATGAAGGATGCCGAAGTTGGTGTTGCGGCTCAACGATGGGCTGAGCAGTTCAGCGGAACCTGTGAATGTCCCGAATGCAAAGGCCAAAGATTGAAAAAGGAGTCGCTTCACTTCCTGCTCGACGGCAAGAATATCGCCGAAGTATCTGCTTTGGAACTGGGACAGCTCTACGAATGGCTGGAAGGTTTGGACAGCAGAATCAGCAAGCGTCAATTGGCTATTGCACAGGAAATCACAAAGGAAATAAAGACCAGACTGAAGTTCCTGCTTGATGTCGGACTTGACTATCTGTCACTTTCGCGTCCCTCGATGAGTCTTTCTGGCGGCGAGAGTCAGCGAATCCGCCTTGCAACGCAGATTGGAAGCCAGCTTGTGGGCGTTCTCTACATACTCGACGAACCCAGTATCGGCCTGCATCAACGCGACAACATCAAGCTCATCCATTCCCTTCAGGCACTTCGAGACACAGGCAACACCGTGCTGGTCGTGGAGCATGACCGTGAGATGATGGAAAATGCCGACTATATCGTCGATATAGGTCCCCTTGCTGGTCGTCGAGGAGGCGAAGTCGTCTTCCAGGGAACTTACAAGGAAATGCTGAAGAAAGACACGCTGACAAGCAAATACCTGAAGAACGAACTGACAATCGACCCACCTTCAGAGTATCGAAAAGGCAACGGACTTTCGCTTACCATCAAGGGCGCGAGCGGTCACAACCTGAAGAATATCGACGTCTGCATCCCGCTTGGAAAGCTGATTTGCATAACTGGCGTGAGCGGAAGCGGCAAGAGTTCGCTCATCAACGAAACGCTCTACCCCATTCTGAGCAAGCATTTCTATCGCTCGCTGGCTGAACCTCTGCCCTACAAAGCCATTGAGGGACTGGAGAATATCGACAAGATAATTGACGTTGACCAGAGTCCTCTTGGCCGCACACCTCGCTCTAATCCAGCCACTTATACAGATGTCTTTACTGACATTCGCAAGCTTTTCGTAGAACTTCCTGAGGCAAGGATTCGAGGTTACAAGCCTGGCAGATTCTCCTTCAACGTAAAAGGAGGTCGTTGCGAAACTTGTGGCGGCAACGGTTACCGCACCATCGAGATGAACTTCCTGCCCGACGTCTTCGTGCCTTGCGAGGAGTGTCGAGGAAAGCGTTACAACAGAGAGACGCTCGAAGTCAGGTTCCGAGGCAAGAGTATCGCGGATGTTTTGGATATGACTATCAATCAAGCGGTTGAATTCTTTCAGAATCAGCCCACGATACTCAATAAGATTAAAGTCTTGCAGGAAGTCGGATTGGGTTACATCAAACTCGGTCAGCCCAGCAACACCCTTTCTGGAGGCGAGAGTCAGCGCGTCAAATTGGCTGCAGAACTAGCTCGAAGAGATACGGGACGCACGCTCTACATCCTCGACGAACCCACTACGGGACTGCATTTCGAGGACATTCGCGTCCTGCTCGACGTGCTTGGCAGACTTGTGGACAAGGGTAACACGATTATCGTGATTGAGCACAATCCCGACATCATCCGTTCTGCCGACTGGATTATCGAGATGGGACCAGGCGGAGGACGCAATGGTGGCGAGGTTCTTTACTGTGGAACTCCAAAAGAAGAGCATACAAAATGAGGCGTTATACATTATTAATATTAGCGTTTTGGGCTTTCGCTTCGGCTTGGGCGCAGAACAAAGAGCTGGATTTATTGATTTTCAAATACAGAAACAACCCAGCCGTAGAATACCAAAACAGCAAGGATTCCATTCCGAACGAAACGGGTATCAAGGTACTCGAGACTTTGGATTTTGGCGAAGCAACCAGCCTCATTCAGCTGTTTTCAGCGAGTACGAGCAGATTAAAGGTTTCAAGAAACTAAAGGCAATTAAGGTTCTGAAAATCAAAGGAAACATATTTAAAAAATTTCTCCTAAACAAATTGTTTGACACCCGCGTTTGGGAGAGCGAAAACGGCTATAAGGATATGGTGATTGAGTTCGACGGATGCGCCTATATCATCATGCATATTGGCGGCTTCTACAAGGAAAAAGAACTCGCAAAACACATCAAAATCACAAGTTTACAATAGCCTTTCCCAGAAAGAGGTAAAGCTCTTAGAACAAATAGGTTAAGGTGTTGGGAAAACTAGGCGTGCTTAGTTGGCAAACTTAACGTGCCAAGTTGACGAACTTAACGTGTTAAGTTTACAAAGATGACGTGCCAAGTTTTCTGCATTAACTAACGATGTGAAAGAAAAACACGTTTTTCTTTTGTTTTTCTCCCATTAAATTGTATCTTTGCAGGCAGTTCTACTTTGGCACGACATTTGTAGAACAAAGGCAAATAGTAAATAGTAAATTGTAAATGGTCAAATAGTAAATAAAGTAGATGACAACAAACTTTTCACCCGATACGTTCAACATCCTGAACTTCAGCAAGGAAGAGGCGAGCCGACTGCATTGTGGCAGCGTTTCTCCGCTGCATTTGCTGCTCGGAATCATCCGACATACTGACAACAAAGCCAGTCAGCTCTTGGCATATTACCTGCCAGATGGGGTGTCTCAGCTCAAGAGTCAGCTCGAAATGACAGCCCGTCAGCATCAAGTGCTCATCTCTCCCACCCCTGCCGACATGAATTTCGACACGCAGGCAAACCGCATCATGCGTCTCTGCAAGCTCGAAGCAAGCCTGATGAAGTCCGAAACAATCGAACCGATTCACGTCTTGCTTGCCATCTTGAAGGCAAACGACAACGAGGCTAGCGACATCTTGCAGCGTCTCGACATCACATACGAGAAGGTCAACAGTCAGCAGACCACAGACAACAATCAGTGGTCGGGCGATGGAATGGACGATGACGACGAGGATATGGAGCCCGTTTCTGCTGGTTTGGAGGGCAATATGATTCAGGTCCGCCAGCAAAAGAAGCAGGAGAGCAAGACGCCAGCCCTCGACAACTTCGGCACAGACCTTACTTATATGGCTGCAAACGACTTGCTCGACCCAGTTGTGGGACGAGAGAAAGAAATCGAGCGAGTTGCTCAAATCCTGAACCGACGCAAGAAGAACAACCCGATTCTCATTGGCGAACCTGGTGTGGGAAAGAGTGCCATCGTGGAAGGACTCGCTCAACGCATTGTGGCTCACCGCGTTAGCCGAACTCTTTGGAACAAGCGAATCGTGGTGCTCGACCTTGCAAGTGTTGTAGCAGGAACAAAGTATCGCGGCCAGTTCGAAGAGCGTCTGCGCTGCATCATCAAGGAGCTTCAGCAGAATCCTGAGGTCATCGTCTTCATCGACGAGATTCACACCCTCGTTGGAGCTGGCAATGCTGCTGGCTCGATGGACGCTGCCAACATGCTGAAGCCAGCCCTAAGCCGAGGAGAGTTCCAATGTATCGGCTCCACAACTCTTGATGAGTTCCGCAAAACAATTGAGAAAGATGGAGCTCTCGAACGCCGTTTCCAGAAGGTTCTGGTCGCTCCAACGACTGCCAACGAAACCATCCAAATCCTTCAAAACCTGCGAGATAGATACGAGAAACACCATAATGTGCGCTACACGGACGAAGCCTTGATGGCTTGCGTCAAGTTGACGGGTCGCTACATTACTGACAGGAGCTTCCCCGACAAGGCAATCGATGCCCTCGACGAAGCAGGAAGTCGTATGCGAATCCAGAACTTCCCCGTTCCTGAGGAAGTCATGAAGCTCGAGAAACTCGTTGAGGAACTCGAGGGAAAGAAGCTCGATGCAGCCGAGAAGCAAGACTTCGAAGTGGCTGCCGACCTTCGCGACCAATGCAAGCGAGTGCAGGAACAACTGGAACAAGCTAAGCTGGTTTGGGAAAAGAACATCAGTGAAAGCGAGAAAAGTCTTGTGGATGAGCAAGTTGTAGCTGAGGTTATCAGCACAATGACAGGCATTCCCGTTCAGAGAATCGGTCAAGAAGAGAACCAAAGACTGCGCAACCTGAAGGAAACACTTCAGCAGAAAGTCATCGGACAGGACGAAGCTGTTGCAATGGTCTCGAGAGCCATCCAGCGCAGTCGCGTCGGACTGAAAGACCCACAAAGGCCTATCGGAACCTTCCTCTTTGTCGGTCCGACTGGTGTGGGCAAGACATACCTCGCAAAGTGCCTTGCTGAAGAGCTTTTCGGCAAAGCAGATGCCATCATTCGCATCGATATGAGCGAGTACATGGAGAAGCATACCGTCAGCAGAATGGTTGGTGCACCTCCAGGATACGTCGGCTATGATGAAGGCGGACAACTTACCGAGCAAGTGCGCAGGAAGCCTTATTCCATCGTGCTTCTCGACGAGATAGAGAAGGCTCACAGCGATGTCTTCAACCTATTGCTGCAAGTCATGGACGAAGGACGCTTGACCGACGGCAACGGCAATACGATTGACTTCCGCAACACAGTCATCATCATGACCAGCAACTGCGGCTCGAAGCAGATTCGCGACTTTGGTCGAGGCGTTGGTTTCCAAAGCGAGACAGACGTTACGACTGGCAAGAAGCAGAATCGCGACATCGTGAAGAAAGCGCTCGACAAGCAGTTTGCTCCCGAGTTCATGAATCGTCTAGACAACATCGTTTACTTCGACCACCTCTCGCAAGAGGACTTGCAGAAGATTGTTGACATCGAACTCAAGCCTTTGCTCGACCGCATCAACGAGATGGGGCACAGCCTCGAAGTCAGCCCAGAAGCTCGTGAACTGCTCGGCAAGAAGGGTTACGACGTGCAATTCGGTGCTCGACCACTAAAGCGCGCCATCCAAGACCTCATCGAAGACCCGCTTTGCGAAATCCTTATGAGTGAAGGAGCGGAAGAGGGAATGCACCTGAAAGCCGAAGTAGACACAAAAAACAAAGACAAGGTTTTAATTACAAAGTAAGATATGAAACAAGGTAACATCGGGGTTACAACCGAGAATATCTTCCCCGTCATCAAAAAGTTCCTCTATAGCGACCACGAAATCTTCATTCGTGAAATCGTAAGCAACGCTGTTGATGCCACGCAGAAGCTCAAGACACTTGCAGGCAAGGGCGACTTCCATGGCGAAATGGGCGACCTGAAGGTTCGTGTCAGCATCGATAAAGACGCTAAGACCATTACCGTCAGCGACAACGGCATCGGTATGACTGCCGACGAGATTGAGAAGTACATCAACCAGATTGCTTTCTCGGGAGCCAACGACTTCCTCGACAAGTACAAGGACGACGCAAATGCCATCATCGGCCACTTCGGACTGGGCTTCTACTCGTCGTTCATGGTGAGCAAGCAGGTTGATATCATCACAAAGAGCTATCAGGACGCGCCTGCCGTGAAGTGGTCGTGCGACGGAAGCCCAAGCTTCACCCTCGAAGAGACAGATAAGGCAGAGCGTGGCACAGACATCGTGATGCACATCGACGACGACTGCCTCGAGTTCCTCGAGAAGGACAAGATGGAAGGCCTGCTGCGCAAGTACTGCCACTTCCTGCCCGTGCCCATTGCTTTTGGCAAGAAGACCGAATGGAAGGACGGCAAGCAGGTGGATACCGACGAGGACAACATAATAAATAATGTAGAGCCTTTGTGGACGAAGAAGCCTGCCGACCTTAAGGACGAGGACTACAAGGAGTTCTACCGCCACCTCTTCCCGATGGCCGACGAGCCGCTCTTCTGGATTCACCTCAATGTCGACTACCCCTTCAACCTGACCGGCATCCTCTACTTCCCGAAGATAAAGAACAACCTCGACATCCAGCGCAACAAGATACAACTCTATTGCAACCAAGTCTTCGTGACCGACGCTGTGGAGGGCATCGTGCCCGAGTTCCTGACCTTGCTGCATGGTGTCATCGACTCGCCCGACATCCCCTTGAACGTCAGCAGAAGCTATCTGCAGAGCGATGCCAATGTGAAGAAGATAAGCGGCTACATCACGAAGAAGGTCAACGACCGCCTCGCCTCCATCTTCAAGAACGAGCGCGAGGACTTCGAGAAGAAGTGGGACGACATCAAGATATTCATCCACTACGGCTTGCTGACCGAGGAGGACTACTTCGACAAGGCGAAGACCTACTTCCTGCTGAAGGATACCGAGGGCAAGCACTACACGCTCGACGAGTACCAAGCCCTCATCAAGGACCAGCAGACGAACAAGGACGGCCAGCTCGTCTATCTCTATGCCAACGACCCCGACGCGCAATACACCTACATTGACGCAGCCAAGCAGAAGGGCTACAATGTCCTCCTCATGAATGGTCAGCTCGATGCTCCGCTGGTCGGAATGCTCGAACGCAAGCTCGAAAAGACAACATTCACTCGCGTTGATGCCGACGTCATAGACCGCCTCATTCAGAAGGAAGAAACCAAGCGCGAGAAGCTCGAAGCAGAGCGCTCGGACAAGCTCTCCATCGTCTTCCGCTCGCAAGCACCCAAGACAGAGAAGATGGACTTCAACGTCGAGGCTCAGGCTCTTGGCGAAGACCAGTTGCCCGTGATGATGACACAAAGCGAGTACATGCGAAGGATGAAAGAGATGGCACGCTTGCAGCCCGGAATGGCTTTCTATGGCGAGATGCCCGACATGTACAACATCATACTCAACACCGACTCGCCACTCATCCGCGAAGTCCTCGAGGATTGCGAGAAGCAGACCGAAGAAGCCCTGAAGCCTATCGAGGCAGAGTTGCGCGGACTGAATGCCCGTCAGGCTGTGCTGCGTCAGGAACAGGACAAGAAGAAGCCCGAGGAGATAACGCAGGAAGAGAAGGACGACCTGAAGAAGTGCGGCGAAGACATCCGTGCTGAGCAGCAGAAGAAGGACGACATCTTGAAAGGCTATGCCGAGAAGAACGACCGCGTGCACCAGCTCATCGACCTCGCTCTCCTGCAGAACGGCCTGCTCAAAGGCGAAGCCCTCACCCGCTTCGTCAAGCGCAGCGTGGAAATGATTAAATAATAAATTAAACGACGGAAAAGCTCCATCTTAACAGGTGGGGCTTTTCTGGTTTTCAGAAGTAAGGCTCGAATAATTAAAATTTTCTCTTTTCCCTTTTCTCTTTCAATTATATTTCGTAACTTTGCGTGCAAATAGTAGATAGTAAATCATCAAACAGTAAATATACAAGATGAACCACGGATTTGTCAAGGTGGCTGCGGCCATTCCTTCGGTAAGGGTTGCCGACCCGCAGTACAATGTAGAACAGATTGAGTCGCTCGTCATTCAGGCCGAGGGTAAAGGCATCGAAATCATTTGCTTGCCGGAACTCTCGCTGACCAGTTATTCTTGCGGCGACCTCTTCGGACAGCAACTCCTGCTCGACGAGGCCGAGATGGCGCTCATCCATCTGATGAACACGACCCGCAGCCTGAACATCATCAGCATCGTGGGTCTGCCCGTTCCCTATCGCGGCGCCCTGCTCAACTGCGCAGCTGTCGTGCAGCGAGGCAAGATTCTGGGACTTGTGCCGAAGACGTTCCTGCCGAACTACCGCGAGTTCTACGAGAAGCGCTGGTTCCAGAGCGGTGCCGATGTGCCCGAAGGTACGGTGCTCATCTGCGGACAGCAGGTCATGGTCAGCACGAATCTGGTCTTCTCGACCCCTTCTTGCACGTTTGGCGTGGAGATTTGCGAAGACCTGTGGGCTCCCGTTCCGCCAAGCTCGATGCTTGCCCTGCAAGGTGCCGACATCATCTTCAACCTCAGTGCCGACAACGATTTGGTAGGCAAATACACCTATCTGCAGAACCTGCTTGCCCAGCAGAGTGCCCGATGCATCTGCGGCTACGTTTACAGCGCTTGCGGCTTCGGCGAAAGTACGCAGGACGTTGTCTTCTCGGGCAAGGGTCTCATCTACGAGAACGGCCTACTTCTGGCTGAAGCGAAACGCCATCAGTTCGAAGCACAGATGCTTGAAACGGAGATTGATGTGGAGCGGATTCGTGCCGAACGCAGAAGGAACACGACTTTCGCCGCAACTGCAGCCCGCAAACGTCAGCCCAACATCGTCGATACAGAGCGCGTTCCTGCTCGTCCGTTCTCTTTGACAAGAGTCATCGATGCCCATCCCTTTGTACCAAGCGGGGCACGCCTCGACGAGCGCTGCCAAGAGATATTCGATATCCAAACAGAAGGCTTGGCTAAGCGCATCATGCACACGAATGCCGAGACCGTTGTGGTGGGCATCAGTGGCGGTCTTGACTCGACGCTTGCCCTGCTGGTTTGCGTCGGAGCATTCGACAGACTGAACAAGAACAGGCGCGGCATCGTGGGCATCACAATGCCTGGCTTCGGCACAACAGACCGCACCTATACCAATGCCGTGAACCTCATGAAGTTGCTCGGCATCACTATTCGCGAGATAAGCATCAAGGAGGCTTGCATCCAGCACTTCAACGACATTGGTCACGACATAGAGAAGCACGACACGACCTACGAGAACGGACAAGCTCGCGAACGCACTCAAATCCTCATGGACGCTGCCAATCAGATGAATGGCTTCGTGGTGGGCACTGGCGACCTCAGTGAACTGGCTCTCGGATGGGCAACATACAACGGCGACCACATGTCGATGTATGGCGTAAATGCTTCTGTGCCAAAGACTTTGGTCAGGCATCTCGTAAGCTGGGTTGCAGAGCGAACGAAGGACGAAAGCACGAAGCAGACACTCCTCGACATCGTGGACACGCCCATCTCGCCCGAACTGATTCCTGCCGACGAGCAAGGCAACATCACACAGAAGACTGAAGACCTCGTGGGGCCTTACGAGCTGCACGACTTCTTCCTCTATTACCTGTTGAGGTGGGGCTTCCGTCCTGCCAAGATTTACCTGTTGGCTCGTCAGGCTTTCGGGCAGAAGTACAACGACGCAACTATTCGCAAGTGGCTCAAGACCTTCTGTCGTCGCTTCTTCTCGCAACAGTTCAAGCGTAGTTGTATGCCCGACGGACCAAAGGTGGGTAGCTGCTCTCTCAGCCCTCGAGGCGACTGGAGAATGCCTTCTGATGCCAGCTCCGAAGCCTGGGCAAAAGAGTGCGATGAGCTGGGATAAGAGATAATGTATTAACGACATAACGTCATTGTTAAAACTAAATACCATGAACGTAGAGAAAATTATGCAAGGCTTGGAGCAGAAGCATCCAGGCGAAAGAGAGTACCTGCAGGCTGTTCGCGAGGTGCTAGACAGCATAAAGGATGTGTATAATCAGCACCCTGAATTCGAGAAGGCGAAGATTGTGGAGCGCATTGTCGAGCCCGAACGCATCATCACTTTCCGTGTGCCTTGGGTGGACGACAAGGGTGAAGTGCAAGTCAACCTTGGCTATCGTGTGCAGTTCAACAGCGCGATTGGTCCGTACAAAGGCGGCCTTCGTTTCCACTCTTCAGTCAATCTCAGCATCCTGAAGTTCCTCGGCTTTGAGCAGACCTTCAAGAATGCCCTCACCACATTGCCTATGGGTGGTGGAAAAGGCGGCTCTGACTTCTCTCCAAGAGGCAAGAGCGACGCCGAAATTATGCGCTTCTGCCAAGCATTTATGTCGGAACTGTTCAAGTACATCGGCCCCGATGTGGACGTTCCAGCTGGCGACATTGGCGTGGGTGGCAGAGAGATTGGATACCTCTTTGGCATGTATAAGAAGCTCACTACACAGTTCCATGCCGCAACCCTTACCGGCAAAGGTTTGGAATGGGGCGGAAGCATCCTTCGACCCGAGGCAACAGGCTTCGGCGCGCTCTATTTCGTCAACCAGATGATGCAAACGCACGGGCTTGACATCAAGGGCAAGACAGTGGCTCTCAGCGGCTTCGGAAACGTGGCTTGGGGCGCTGCAAAGAAGGCTACGGAACTTGGGGCAAAAGTCATTACCATCTCAGGTCCCGATGGCTACATCTACGACCCGCAAGGACTTGATGATGAGAAGATTGAATACTTGCTCGAACTTCGTGCCAGCGGCAATGATATCTGCCAGCCTTATGCCGAGCAGTTCCCTGGTTCCACCTTCTTCGAGGGCAAGAAGCCTTGGGAGCAGAAAGCCGACATCTATCTGCCTTGTGCCACTCAGAACGAACTGAATGGCGAGGATGCAGACAAGATTCTGGCTAACAAGCCGCTTTGTGTAGCTGAGGTCAGCAACATGGGATGCACGGCAGAAGCAGCAGAGAAGTTCATTGCAGCTCGTCAGCTCTTTGCCCCAGGTAAGGCTGTGAATGCAGGCGGTGTGGCAACCTCAGGCCTCGAGATGACGCAGAACTCGATGCGAATCTCTTGGACAGCCGAGGAAGTGGACAAGCGCTTGCACCAGATTATGTCAGGCATCCACGAGCAATGCGTCAAGTACGGACGCGAAGGCGATTACGTCAACTACGTCAAAGGCTCCAACATTGCTGGCTTCATGAAGGTCGCAAAGGCTATGATGGCTCAAGGGATAGTCTGAAGTAAGATGTCATAAGTAAGAAGTAAGAAGGGAGTCCTTCAAGCTCTCTTCCTACTTCATCAATCTTTTGTGGCCGGATTGAATGTAAATGCCTTTGGGGCATTTGTCGCTACGAATTTTAGCACTTGCCACTTCCCGGCCTTGCAAATCGTAAATCACATTTGTTTGATTTTCGTTCTTGACTTCCCCTAAGCCTGTAGCATACGACTGCAGCCTTATCGCCACGAGAACGGGACGATGGTCGCTGGCTTGGGTATCGGCTATTACGTTACGAGACATGATAGACTTGTAGCGTTTCCCATAAGAGGCAATGTAGTCTATGATGCAGTTTGGATTACGGGCAGGGAAGGTGTAGTTGTTTGCGCTTTCGGTGATGTTGTTCAGGATCAAGAAACCTTGCTTCTTCATCTCCTTGATGAAAGGGTCTGTGGGCTTATCGTTCCAGTCACCGCAGATAAAGAAAGGTTTGTCGTGGCGATTGGCTTCCTCCAGAATAATGGGTAACGATGCTTGCCTGCAACTATCGTTCAAATCGAGATGTGTCGTAGCGAAGACATAGTCCTGAAACTCACATACGAGCAAGGTGCGCTTCTCTTCGCCAGGTAACGGCAAATGGTGGACAGCGAGGGGCACTTCCTTGCTGAGGATTGCTACTCCGTATTTGCCTCCCGTCAGGGGAATGGCTCCACCGAAGGTACTATGCATCCCCAATTTTTCTGCCAGCAGAGCAGCCTCTGGGATATAACCGGAGCGCTTCACGCAACTGTCCACTTCCTGCAGTCCAATGACATCTGGCGAACCTTTTTGAATAAGTGTAGCCTGGCGGTCAAGGTCAACAACATTGTCCTGACCTGCGCCGTGACGAATGTTGTAGGTCATCATTCGCAGCGTTATGACATCGTCTTGCGAATAGGCTATCTGCCATGCAAAAAGCATGAGCGACAAAATGATGTAAGTTTTAGTTACTGAAGTTTTCATGGTTTCTATCGTATTATTTTCTTTTGTCCTTGAATAAAAATGCCTTTCCATTTACCGTTTAGCCATCTATCACGAGGAATCTCCCTGCCTTGCATGTCATAGACGGGACTTGTTAAATTGAAGTCGTTCAAGCCATTAGATCCCTGAATTTGTTCTACCGCATCTGCATCTTCATCTATATCTTCGAGGATGAATTCGCCTGGGCTGGTCTTGTCGGCATAGATGTAGCTGCCTTCGTTCCTCGAATCGAAGCCCACTACCCTGCTGTTCTGCCAACAACAACGAAGATAGGCATTGCCGTTTTCGATCCGTTCCACTTGAATCCAGCCATATTTGTCTGTGGGATTCGTCGTGGTGGATATGATTCGCCAGCCTGCACTGGTGTCGTAAGACATATAATGCCCGCTTGCTTTTAGTTTATAGAAAGCGGTGAAGCCCTGTGCCAAGGCGAAATTGAAGATGTATGACTGGTCGCTCTCGTCGAAATTGCCTAAGCAGAAATGGCCTTCATTGTTGTGGGTTTGGTAGTGCAGGCAAAGTCCAGACTGCTTCTCGCGGATGCGATAACGATGGTCTGTATTGATAGGCGAAATTTGCCAAATGCTTGGTGGCACGAGAGCTTCTGCTTCGACATACAATTCGGCTGCAGAAGCGTAGGCTTTATCATCGACGACGGAACGCACCAAGAACTTCATGTATCGGGCTTCGGGTTTGCTGGGGATGCTGACCGTCTGCTTGTCCGACGTGTTATTGAAAGTGCCGCTGGCAGCAGGCTCGCCCCACAGATAAGGACTCGGGCTGAAATAAACCTCATAACGCAATACGCGCCCATTCGAACCGTCCTTGCGCCCCTGATAAGAGAAGGAAGTGATGCGATAGGTCTGGTTCATGTCAATCACCAGTTCGTGGGGACATTCGGGAGTAGTGCCAGAGTAGCGTGTGTGCCAAATCGTGCTCTCGTTGCCATCAATGGCATAGGCTGCCAACTCGTTGCCGCCCTGCTGACTGTCGTAACTGTAGATGGTCCAAAGGCTCTTGTCCACAAAGAAGCCATACGTCTTCTCGCCGATAATGCTTGGAGCCAAGTCGTTTCTGAAGGCATAAGCTTGCAAGGTGCCGCCCTGACGCATATCGATGGGCTCGGAATAAGGCTGGAAGTCGCTGCCGTCTATACTATAATATATTATGGTACCTTCCGGATTGTCGGAACTCAACAGCGCATATCCGTGGCCGTCGTCGCCAAAGCGAACGGGCTGGCAGACAGGCATTCCGACACACCCTCGCTGGGTAAGGATGGTATCGGAACTGGCTTCCAGAATCGGCATAATCATGAAGCAGAAAGGCGTTTGCACGAGTTTACGCTCGTATTTATCCAGCACATCAGGTCCGCAACTTGCATTGCCAAGAGCACGATTCCAAGCATCGAGCGAGACGACGGTAGCTTTGGGGAACGTCACCTCGTATGGATGACCCTTACGATTGCTGCGGCTCGTGTAAATCTCTTCTGCCCGCCAATGTCCTACGGTAGTTGCCATTCCGCTTGGAGCAGCATAGAGCAGGCCTTTTCCTGCATTCGTCGTGACTGCCAGCCAACGCACATCTTCCTTGTTTCCAGTCTCTTGTGGACGGATGTGGTTCGTCCATTGCTCTGTAACGGTGCTATGATAGATGCCCAGATGAGCGGCATAATTGCGGTCTCGATAACTGTCGAACGGTCCTCTGCCAAGCCACGTGATGTTCTCTGCCGCATTAGGCATCTCAAAACGGAAGCCCAGCTTCGGCAGGACAGCACCTTCGACGTTTGGCGTCATTACCGTGCTTACGCTAATCGTGCCGTCGGGATAGACGCGGAACTGCTTGTTGACGGTAAAGACGAGGGCAGATGTACTGGTCTTGTAAGTGTCTGTAATTGAGAGTTGTATCCAATGATTAGCTTCGTCTTTCTCTACTTCCCAACTGCCTGTGCTCATCGTCAACGAACGGACGCCAAGTGTCTCCCAGTTGCCTTCCTGCACTTTGTCGTTTTCCGTGGGAATGCGGAAAGTGTTGAGCTTGATGGGTTGATTGATGAGGGTAGTGCCTGCGAGGACATACCTCGAGAGTGTACCTCCGGAGAATGTAGCGGTGAAGTTCGCGCCCTTAACAGTCCTGCTGGACGAGGTGCCGCTGATGGAAAGGGTGTCCGAGCCTTCGTATTTATATGGTTGCAGAGATGTGGCCTCGCGAATGATTGCTTCCGAAGCGGCCACTTCATAGCCAACTTCTGCCCAAGGCGTTGCTTCGCGAAGGGTTGTGGAGAAGCGAATCGTGTAGCGAGACGAGGGTTTGAACGTGATGCCTTCATAGGGAATGGTAATCGTCGTACTGTCCCAAGGAGCGAGGTCCAAATCAGGCAGCATACCGCCGGCTACCTTGATTTCATCTTCACTTATAACATACTGAACATCATAGCCGTTGAAGTTAATCTGCTGAAGTTTATTCTTAATCCGGAACTTGCCTTGTTCCACATCAAGAGGCAGGACGTCGAGAGGCTGATAAACGCCCTTCATATTGAAGCTCTTTGCCGTCGGTGTACAATCTGCCAAGACGACGCCATTGCAGCAGAAGCTTCCGTCGTTCGGATTGTCGCCAAAGTCGCCGCCATAAGCCCAGTAATATTGATTCGTTTTGCCAGGAACGGGCATCCTGATGCCTTGGTCTTTCCAGTCCCACACGAACTCGCCCACCATTGCAGGATAAGGTTCGTAGATGTCCCTGAAGTAATCAATCTGGTTACCCATCGAATTACCCATAGCATGGGTGTTCTCGCATTGGATGTGAGGCCGCTGCCCAGTCTTCCCCATACGACTCTTAGCCGTAGAGAGCATGTTTGCGTAGCTGCCGTACATCGTGCTCGAGACGTCGCTCCACTGGCTGTTTCCCTCATAATGTGTGATGCGAGAGGTGTCGAGCGCCTTGATGGCTTGCATGACGCTCTGGAAGTTGTTGCCGCCTCCGCTCTCGTTTCCGGCACTCCAGCCGAAGATGCAAACATGATTGCGAAGGGTGCGGACCTGCCTCTGGTTGCGCTCCACCATTGGCTGGCGGAAGAGTTCAACGCTGCTCAAGCCCATGTTTCCATGACATTCCACATCCGCTTCGGCAAGGACGTAGAGGCCATATTGGTCGCAAAGCTCATAGAAATAGGGATTGTTGGGATAGTGGCTCGTACGGACCGCATTCACATTCAGCCGCTTCATCGTCAGGACGTCCTGCAGCATCTCTTCTCGGCTGACGGTTCGACCCGTCTCTTGACTGAAGTCGTGACGGTCAACCCCATGAACCACAAGACGTTTGCCATTGATGAGCAGAGCGCCATCTGTGCGGATGCTTACCGTACGGAAGCCTATCTTGCAGGCTCGCATATCGACCAAATTCCCCTCGGAATCCAGCAGGCAAAGGGTCAAGTCATAGAGTTTGGGACGTTCTGCGCTCCAGCATTCCACACCAGAAAAAGAGAAGGTTTGGCTAACGTTGGAAGTGGTCGTGAGCGACCTGGTCGTTTCCTTCACCACGTTTGCCCCGTCGCTAATCGTCATTTGCAACTTCATGCCGCTTGGCGAACCACCTTCAAGGGTAACATCCAACTTCGCCTGTCCGGAAGTTCCGTTAGCTGCAAGCCTTGTCGTCTGGAAGAAGAAGTCGCCAATTCGTTTGTCTGGAGCCGACCAGAGATAGACGTCGCGCGTAATGCCCGTAAGCCGCCAATAGTCCTGACACTCGAGGAACGAGCCACTTGTAAAGCGATAAATCTGCACGGAGACATTGTTCTCGCCCTCGCGAACGAAGTTGCTGATGTCGAAATCGCTCGGCAGATAAGAGTCCTCGGCATAGCCCACGAACTGCCCATTCACCCAAACATAGTAGCCGTGACCTGCTCCGTTGAAGCGGATGAAAGTCTTCCTCGCCAGCCAACCATCGGGAAGTGTGAAAGTGCGACGATAACATCCGACGGGGTTCTTCATCTGTTCGTTATAGGTATAATCGCTTGGACGCGAGGCCATTACGGAATAATCGCTCGTATAGGTAAAGGGATAACGCGTATTGATATAGAGGGGCTTGTCCCAGCTCTTGCCGTTTCGAACACCATAGATCTGCCAGGGCATAGGAACAGTGATGTTGTCCCAGCTGCTCACGTTGTAGTCGTCGGCATAGAAACCACTCGGATCCTTGCTTGGCAAAGCGCTCCAACGGAACTTCCAGGTGCCGTTCAGGTCGAGGAAGTAAGGCGAGCGGGACAAATCCAGCGAGCGGGCATAGTCAACATCGTCGAAAGGGATGCTGAGGTCGTGGCTCTCGACGCGGTTCAGGCTCGTGACGCCGACGTCGTCCCACTCCATCATCGTCTGCGAATGGGCGACAAGCGCGACAAAACTAAACAGAAGCAGCAGACACCTTTTCATTGTTGTAAATCTAAGTAATTGCGATGCAAAGATATGAAAAATAAATGAATATCCTTCTATCTCCTATCTTAATTTTTAGTTTTTAGTTTAGAGTCTGTTTTGAGTCTCTCAACGCCTCGGCTCTCAACTCGCGGGTTAATTCTCTCGTGCAACGTTGGGCATCGTCGCGTGTGAATTTTGCTGGCTTAACGTGTTAAATTGCGCACTTCGACACATCGAAATGAGAAAAACGACAGTATGGTTTAACAAGATTACGGATTAATGATTACGGATTAAGACTGACGGTTATAGCCACGGCAAAACAATCAAACTTTAATCTTTATTCTTTAATCTTTAATCACAAAAAAAACAAATATGATTAACTACAGTATCTACATTGCCAGCAGCAAGCCTGGCATCAAGAAGGCCGACATCGCCCCGAGGGGCTTCCCTTTTTGGGAGATGCCAGAAATCTCCAGCTGGAGATGACTCGCCGCGTTCGCAAGGTTAACGTGGGGGTAGTTTAGAATGGCGGCATAAAAAGAGTTGAAGCCTGACACAAATGTGACAGGCCTCAACGGAATAACCCTTGTGGAGAATATCGGGCTCGAACCGATGACCTCTTGCATGCCATGCAAGCGCTCTAGCCAGCTGAGCTAATCCCCCAAGGTCTTTTACAATTGGACAATTTGAGATTTACGATTTTATCGCTCACCTCAAAATGTGGTGCAAAATTACTCACTTTATGCTTAACCTGCAAATAAATGGTGTTTTTTTTTGCATTAAAAGCTAAAAAATCGTACTTTTGCACGCAGATTATCATGTGCAAACAATGAAACGACACATCATAAGTTTCTTCTTCGCCAGCCTGACCTTATGGATTCTGGCTGTTCCGGCCTTGAGAATTCGCAGAAGCGTGACCCTCGACGACGGACGAACCGTAACCGTGACGGCTTATGGCGACGAGGATTTCGATTACCTTCTCTCCGACGATGGCGAGGTGATTCTCGACTGGGATACGGTCTTCCACGCTACTGGCCTCACTCGCGAAGAATTCCTTGCCACCCTTCCACAGCTTCCTCGCTATGCCAGGGGGAAAAAGGTGGGAAGCGTCGCCTCGGCCCTGGTGCAGCCGTTTGGCGTCAAGAAGATTCCCGTCATTCTGGCAGCCTTCAAGGACAAGCAGTTCACTGTTGCAAGGACAAACGAACGGGTAAATGCTTTCTATGACGACTTCTTCAACGGCACAAACACCTATACCGCCACAGGAACTTACGATGCCGAAAGCAACTTGGGATGCGTCAGGCAGTACTTCATCGACCAAAGCGGGGGGCAGTTCCAGCCGGAATTCACCATCATCGGGCCCGTCGAACTTGACAGCGTTTACAGCTATTACGGAAAGCAAAGTGGCAACACGAAGGACTTGTACTACAATAATTTCGTCAAAGAGTCGTTCACCAAGGCATTAACGCTTCACGACAATTGGTCGCTATTCGACAACAATGGTGATGGGAATGTCGATATGTGCGTCATCATCTATGCAGGTCTTGGCCAGAACTACACAAACAGCTACGGCGACAAGAACACTATCTGGCCTCAGGAACTGCCCGTGGCATATACCATCAACAACATAAAGCTTTCCGGCTGCTCGTCAAGTTGCGAAATGCGACCCGTGGCTCAAGAGAATGGACGCATTACTGCATGGCAACCAGACGGTATCGGGGTAGTAGTACATGAAATCAGTCACGCCCTCGGACTGCCCGACCTCTACGACAAAAACAGCGTCGCTTTCGGCCTCGACTACTGGAGCATTATGGATTATGGCATGTACACAAGACAAGCAAAGGTTCCCGTTGGCTATACAGCTTACGAACGCGAGTTCATGGGATGGCAACAGACAGAAACCGTCAACTCGCCCAGCACGCTCCACATCTATCCCTTCGACCAGGGAGGAAAAGGCTACAAGCTGGTCAACGACGCCAATCCCAACGAATACTACATCCTCGACAACCGTCAAGCGCTCAGTTGGGACTGGGGCTTGTGCTCGAATCGAGGGCACGGAATGCTGGTCTATCACGTCGATTTCAATCAGCAGGTATGGAACCTCAATAATGTCAACGTCAATCCGAACCATCAGTACCTGACCATCATCCCTGCCAACAACAGCCTTATCGGCGCCAACAACGCCACATCATCGAATGAATGGAAAAACAGTTTGCTTGGCAATTCCTATCCAGGCATAACGGAAAACCACGAACTGACCGACGAATCTCTGCCCGCAAGTACTGTCTTCCAGGGTGGTCTTATGCATAAACCGCTCGTCGATATTCAGGAATCGGAAGAGGGCGTCATTACGGTCAAGGTGATGCCACTCGGAACACTCGACGCTCCTACGGGTCTGACCTTCGAGAACACCTTGCCCTGCAGCACGACAGCCGTATGGGAACCTACACCAGAAGCAGAACTCTACAACCTGCAACTTTGGTGCGAAGGCGAGTTGGTGCTGGAACAAGACAGCATTGCAACAAATTCCTTCCGGTTCGACGACCTTCAAGCCGACGTCAATTACACCTATGCCGTTCAAGCCATTAGCGACTCATATCTCAATAGTGAATGGACAGAAAGCGAGACATTCAAAGCAGATCCGGATGCAATATCCGAAATTACCGAGAGCGCTGAACGCGTTCGCATCTACAACATAAGCGGCCGTTTCGTGGGCGAATGCTATGGCGACCAGCTTCGCAAATTATCTTTCAGGCATGGAATCTTCTTCATCCGACGTCCAAACGGAAAGATAAAGAAACTGATTATTCAATAAGTCCACTCGAATGCAGAAAGTCTTTTTGCTTCTCATCTCTGCCATTTATTCTATGGCGTTGGCTGCTGTTCCTGCAAAACGGGAACGATGCCTCCTGACCCTCAAGGATGGTTCGACCATAGAGGCGACCTGGATGGGCGATGAGACCATGCATTTCCTCCAAACCGACGACGGCAAATGCCTGCAACTAGACGAAAAAGGCATTGCCCATTTCGTTGATGCCGAAAAACTTCATGAAAGATGGAGAGCAAAGAACCTCAAACGTCAAGCATCCCGAACAAAACGACTTGCCTCAAGAACTAGAAAAGTGCAGCAAGCTATGACCGGCAGCAAACGCGGGCTGGTCATCTTGGTTCAGTTCCCGGAAGTACCCTTTCACTACAACAATGCTGACTTCCAACGCTTTTTCAACGAAGAAGGTTATACAGATGACATAAACGTAGGTTCCGTCCACGACTACTTCCTTGGGCAAAGTTACGGCAGGTTCGACTTCTCATTCGACGTCATCGGCCCAATTACAATGAGTCAACCCCTATCCTATTACGGCGACAACAACGAAAACGGCGACGACATCCACCCTGCCGTCATGGTCGCAGAAGCCGTTCGAATGATTGACGACAAGGTGGACTTCAGCCAATATGACTGGGACGGCGACGGAGAGGTGGAGCAAATCTTCCTCATTCATTCCGGTTACGACGAGGCACAAAGCCATTCTGATTCAGACATTTGGTCGCATGCCTGGACACTTGCCGAAGCTCAAGAAGAGGAAGATGGCAATGGACCGGTCCTTGTTGACGGGGTTCTCATAAATAGCTATGCTACCAGCGCTGAGCTGAGAGGCAAGACTGGTAACAACATTGCAGGTATCGGAACGGCCTGCCACGAGTTCTCTCATTGTTTTGGTCTGCCCGACTTCTACGATACCGATGGCGGGAACTTCGGCATGAACACCTGGAGCATCATGGATTATGGCGAATATAACGGAAACGGAGGGAATCCTGCCGGCTTCACAAGTTATGAGCGTATGTTCTGCGGATGGCTCCAACCAATAGAACTTCTCGAACCTGTCGCAATTACCGACATGCCAACCCTCACGTCCCAACCAACCTGTTATATATTAAGAAACAGCGGCAAGGCAGACGAGTACTACCTCTTCGAAAACCGGCAAAAGCAAGGGTGGGACAGAAATCTTGGCGGGCATGGGCTTCTCATCTTGCACGTCGATTATGACGAAACAGCTTGGACCGAGAATACCGTCAATACCATTCGCTCGCACCAACGCATGACCATCATCCCTGCCGACAACATCCTCTATTCCGGAACGTTGTCTGGCGACCCATGGCCCGGAACATCCAGGAAAACGGAACTCAACGAATATTCCATCCCAGCCGCAGAGCTCTACAACCTGAATGCTGAGGGAGATATGCTAATGCACCATTCCATTTCAGAGATAAGCGAATCGAGTGACGGACTGATAAACTTCATTTTCGATGAAGAAGCCTTGGGCATTAATTCAAGTCTTGAGAATGAAAGACAGCAGAGCCATATCTACGACCTCAGCGGCAAAATGGTAGATGGTAAATGGTTAAATGATAAATGGCAAAAAGGCATCTTCATTAAAGAAGGTAAAAAGACCCTGATACGATGAAAAAAAATATTGCAACATTACTCTTGTTCCTTGCACCTTACATCGTGTTTTCGGCCAACGTAGCACGATACAACGGCATGCGCATCTTTTGGGATTCTCGCACACCCGTCACCATCTTCGACGGAGGAGGCTACGGACGCTTGATTGAATTGCAAGACGGGCGACTCTTGGCTTGCTGCGAGAGCGGAGGCATCAAGATTAGTTTCTCATCTAATAAAGGACAGAGTTGGACAACACCCAAACTCATTGCACCAAACAGCAACAATACGCCAAACTGCGTCCCAGACCTCATCCAACTCTCCGACGGCACCATTATCGTAGGCTACAATCCGCGGCCATCCACCCCTTATACAGAGGACAGACATTTTGGCATCCGTGTGCGCAGAAGTACAAACGGCGGCAGGACATGGTCGGGCGAAATATTCGTCTATGATGCCGACTACACCTTCGAGAACGGCTGTTGGGAGCCATCCTTCCTCGAACTGCCCAACGGCGAGCTACAACTCTACTTTGCTGACGAAAGTCCCTATACCACAACTGGCGAGCAACAGATCTCCCTTTGCCGAAGCTTTGACGGAGGAATAACCTGGACCGAGCCACAACGCATATCCTATCGAAGCGGTTATCGCGACGGAATGCCGGTTCCCGTGCTGCTCTGCGACAACAGAACCATCGTGGTTGCCATCGAGGATAACGGTTGGGAAGGCGTCAACGACTTCGTGCCCACAACAGTCCGCACGACACTCTCCAACAATTGGAAGAACAATACATACGTCAGCGGCACGAGCAACCAACGCAATCGCTCGATTAACCATAACTATTGCCCTGTAGCCAAAGGCGGAGCGCCCTACCTGCGCGTCCTTCCAAATGGCGAAACCATCCTCTCGCATCAGTCCAAATACGGCGACGGAGATAACATGAAGATGTATGTTTACGTCGGGAACAAACAAGCAAAAGACTTCAAGGCCATGTCCAGACCCTTCTATCAGGGCACGACGAAAGGGTGCTGGTGGAACTCGTTGGCAGTTATTGACACCGGTATCGTCGTGGCTGTTGGCGGCATGGATGGCAAGATCGTCATGGCGAAAGGCTATCCCATGAAACAGTTCCAAGTGCCTTATGCCACGCCGAATATCGACGGACGCTTCACAAAACCCGACGGCTACTTCCATTCCACGGCTCGCCAAGTCCCGATGGGCAGCGAGAAGGGCACGTTCTCCTACACCGATTTCGCCTACGACTGCGACAGCCTATACATGACATGCCTCGTCTATCAAAACAAAACAGAGGGGGAATCAAAGGGAATCTTCTTTTACCTCGAAAGCAAAGGAGCCAGTACCGACAGACTGTTGCAGACGGCATACAGGTTCAGCATCCAGCCCGACGGAACGTTTTCCGCAAGTAAAGGAAGCGGCACGAGCTGGACAGAAACCACGATAGAGACCATTCATGCCTGCAGCGTTGTCAGCTCCACAAACTATCGGATTGAAATGGCTATTCCATGGACGGCCATAGGTCTCGACACGGCACCAATCGGAGCGAACATAAGCGTTAACCTTGAAACTCTTACCGATAACGGCACGGATCAGCTTATAGAAAGCATTCCGGATGCCTCGCCCACGAAGCCCGCAACCTGGGTATTGCTGCACCTCATCGAGCCGGACCCGACGGGAATAAAGGAAATTAAAAATGAACAATTAACAACTAAAAATGACGAAATAATCAATGGTAAATGCTATGACCTTAGCGGCAGACAAATCGCAAATGGTCAATCGTCATATAGCAAATTACCTCGGGGCATATATGTAGCGGGCGGAAAGAAAATGGTAAATAGTAAATAGTAAAAGAAACCCCTATCTTGTACTGAAATAGGTTGACTCATAAAAGGTCTTAAATGTTAAATTTTTAAAGTCATTTAAGTTATGAGTAGACAAAAAAATCAGTCGCGCATTGAAGCGCAGTATTTGCATCGAGTACATGTAAAGTGGCAAGTCAAGGAAGGAAATAGCATTGAAATACAACCTTCCAAGTGTTAATACATTCGCCTCTTGGATAAATTCCTGCCTGAGTCCATTGGAAATTCACGAAAAATGTGCATCTTTGCAGCCTGTAGTCGTTCAAACGGAGAGTGATATGTCAAAGAAGGAAGAAACTCCGATGGATGTGGCGCCATGTCTGCCCTGATCGAGGCTCAGCGCAAGCAGATAGAGAAGTTGGAGAAGGCCCTGAAGTACAGTCAGGACAAAAACGTTGCGCTTAACGTTCTTAGGAAAAGAGTCAACCACCTCAGTGAAGGTCGTCAATCTTTCTCAGGTGAGCGAGTCAACCTTTTCCGTACGGATAGGCAAATGTTAAAAAAGAGAGCCTAAAAAGAGTCAACCTTATTTAGGAAAAGACAAAATATTTTTCGACCACTCCCCCATCCTAACATAACATGTTATAATGAAAATATGTTAGGATACCCCCGAAAAAAATTCTATTATTATATTGTATAATAATAGACCTCTGGTCTGTGGTTGAGGGTGTGTGTATTGTAATATGTTATAATGTTATAATGCCGCTACGCCGCAGCAGGGTAATCTATCCCATACTCCTTGCAAATCCACTCCACAGCTTTGGGAGGAAGCAACTGCTGACGCTGACGGGCACCCAGCGCGGCCAGCTTGTCACGATTCTGATTCATCCAGCGACGGAAGGTTTGGCTACTCACACCCGCTGCCGAAGCAAGCTCACTCTTATACATTGCCTTCATAGTTCTGTTTTTTTTTACGCTACAAAGTTACTAAAAATAAATGACATACGCAAGTTTTCCTCCAACTATTTCTACCAATAACCTCCAATAAACTCCAATGTCCTCCAAAGACGCTCAACGTTCTCAAAAAAGGTCGTACCTTTGCATCGGAATTAAGAGAGCTCTCTTAGCATAGAAACAGGGCCCGTTTCTCTGCAAGAGCTGACGCTCAAGATTCCGCTGCGAGCCTGCTTACATTGACTTCGTCGACTTCTGTCACGACTCGGCCAAACAAGTGAACTTGATGGCGCTCGCTGCTCCATCAGTTCGGGATAGCACAAATCCGGATTCCGTGACTTTCCCCTTCGGGCCGTCGAGCTGAACCTTCTCCTCTCGCTTAAACGCAGACTTGCAGTGTCAAATCGAGAAACTAGCCACACCTAAGTGCCTGATTAGGTTAACCTACTTCCCGATTTAGACCAGCCTAAATAGTCAATTAGGTTGCAGAGAGGGGAATGGCTTACCGCTTACTGCTTACAGCTTACCGGAAGGGCCCACTCCTAAGCTTTTAAGCGGGACTCCGAGCTTGCTAGACTGAACACATTCGCATAAGGAAAAATGTTTTCATAAATTTTTCACAGGAATCGCTCAATATTCAAAATAAATTGTTTACCTTTGCTGCAGATTAATAATTGTTGTCATGAAACAGAAGCTACTTATTTTATTATTTGCCCTGCTCGGCTGCATGGAGGCGTGGGCACAGAATGATACCACGCAGAGGCTTGTGGTGTGGCAAAAGTCAGGGCAGAAGGTCTTTTTCGACCTGACCGACAAACCAGAGACGACCTTCGAGGACGGACAATTGGTCATCAAGACCTCAAAGACCACAGTGTTTTATCTGCTTGAGAATGTGCTACGCTACACCTACGAGGGCGAGATGCCTTTTGTGGACGGACTGAAGCTGAATCCTGGCGAAATGCGCTTCATGCAAGGAAAGGACAATATGTCGTTCGACGGACTGACAGACGGCACCATTATTGAAGTGTTCTCTCTCGACGGCAAGAAGCTCCAAAGCCAGACAGCCCGTGGCGGTCAGCGTACGGTAGTCTCTCTGGCCAGTCAGCCTGTAGGCACTTACGTTGTGAAAGTTGGAGATGCAACCTATAAATTCTTGAGGCGATGAGACAGACGACACTACACAAGAGCTTGCGTCACAGTAGGCGCATTCTGTTCCTGCTGGCAATGCTTAATGTTCAATGCATCAGCGAGTTGTGGGCTCAGGAAGCCTTCTACATCTACCGCAACGACGGTGAGTTCAACGGCTTCTTCTACGACGATGTCTTGCGCATGGGCTACTCCAAGGTCGACCTCGACAATGTTGAGCACGACACCTATGTGATGCAGGAGATAGAGACCAAGGACAGCCTCTACCGCATCCCGCTTTGTGTCATTGACAGCATCGGCTTCCAGCAGCCGGAGATTATCTTCAACGAGAACTTTTATGATATTACCGCAGAGGATTGTCCGTATAAGGGATATACAGGAACAGACACTTTTTATAGCCTTGAGGTAGACTCCATGGGGTTCATGCTCTACTGGGAACCATGTGAATTTAATCAGGAAACCCGTGAATGGATTTGCCACGAGGAACTGCTGCCGAAGGTGGGCGATGTACTTTACATTCCGAACGGAGCATGGAACGAGTGGAATGGAAAATATGACATGCCCCTAATCGGAAAAGTAACGCAGGTGCGCGAGTACGTTGAATATCGCGATCATGTTTACTGTGTATATTGCACTTTTGTTGACGACATCAACGATGTGTTCGAGCAGTTCATCTCCGTTGAGCAAATAGGTGTGGACGATGAAGGCGAGGCCTATACCCGTATGGCGGGAATGGATAAGATACGAAAGCGTGTGGAAGGGAACAAGGAACTTACGCTTTTATCCTTCGGCGGACATTTTACCCCTATCAATACGGAGTTGGACAAATTAAAGGTAAAGCTCAGCGTCGACCTAAGCATAACGGTTAAATTGAATGTCACCTACGATATCTCACTCTCACGCAAGAATTTCAATATAAAAATGGATTTCAAGGAGGATGCGGAATTTGGCGCTTCGTTTGCCGTGTCAGGCACACTCGAGGACACAACGATATCGCCTTTGGCTACTGTGCCTATAGCATTTCCCACATGGCTGCCAATTTTGCAGGTGAACCCTGGGGTGGGAACTTTCCTAAAGACTTCTGGAGACCTGAATTTTACAATCAGCACACCCAAGTTGGCTGCGCATTGCACCCAAACCATTACCATCAACAAAAATGGAGTTTCTGGCAAACCCGGCTTCACGACAGGGGCCGACGACCCGGATAACACTTGGGGAATGGAAATCGCGCTTAACGGCTCGGCTCAGGCAGGCACGTCTTTCCCTGCACAGTTCCAAACGGCTTCGTGGATGAAAAAGATTGCATTTACCAGCATGGGTTTTGATGTCTTAGTTGGCCCGAAATTCGAAGCCGCCATCACACTCGACCCCATATCATTAGGCAATGCCGATGCCTATAACACTTTCAAGAATTCGCAGATTAAATTCTCGAAAGTCGTTTTAGGGGTTGAGGGCTCTGCGATATTTTCTGCTGTGGGTTGCCCAAGGAAGAAGTACAAGGTCTTTGAGAGTGAGGAGGCTGCCGGCTCTGTTTCGCTGAATCTCTTCCCTGATTTTGAGAAAGTCAAACTGGGGGAGGTAGTTTATTACACAGAAGGCTGGCAAAGGGCGCCCATGCCCTTTATCGATGCAAGTGTCTATCCGCGTGGCAACACCCCGCCATATTATATTGGTGTCGGCGTATACAATAAACAAAAGAAACTGGTCTGCGCCAGGGCTGCCCGGGGACATGGTATGTATAGCTTCTTTAACCCATGGAACGAGGAAACCGTAACCTTAAACCTGTATGATGGAACCTACACCATCTGTCCCCATATAGACTTCTTCGGATACACTATTCCTGCATGGAGTGCGGGCAAGGAGGTTGTTGTCAATACGCCTTTCACCTACACCTCCATTCTATATGAATACAAGGGGTTAATAACGGTTGGCTATGTGCTTAACACAGACCGGCAAGTGCGAATCGACTGCGACGAAGAAGGTCTAGGCTTTTATGCTACAGAGGTGGAGCGCAGGCCTATGTATGGGCAGGATTCCACGGCAGAAGAGTATTTCGAGGAAGTGGTATTTGAATATAATATTTCCAATCATCATTGGACTGGAGCGAATGGCAAACCTTTTACTATCAGCTGTTGGAGAACCGAACCCGAAGACAGGCGACGCGAGCAAAAGGTCGATATATGGGTCCCAGATACTGAGTATTGATAGCCTTTATCGTGGATTGATCAACTCACGCGCGTGACTTAAACAGGAAAATGTGATCAATATAAGTTAATGAAATCGGGCCTGCAAAAGCAAGCCCGATTTCTTTTCCTTCTGCTTTCTTATTCCTTTTCCTCATTAATGATGCGGCCGTCCTGCATGAGGATTTTCTGGTCGCATAGGTCGGCTAGCTGTTCGTCGTGGGTAACGATGACGAAGGTTTGCCCCATTTGGTCGCGAAGGTCGAAGAAAAGGCGGTGCAGTTCCTGTTTGTTTTGGCTATCGAGCGAGCCACTGGGTTCATCTGCAAAAACGACATCAGGCTTGTTGACGAGGGCTCTGGCGACTGCCACGCGCTGTTTTTCGCCGCCAGACAGTTCATTGGGCTTGTGCGATGCTCGCTGAACAAGCCCCATAAAGTCGAGTAACTCTTCGGCTCTATGGCGGGCTTCCCGCTTGGAGACACCGCCGATAAGTGCAGGCATCATGACATTCTCGAGGGCAGTAAACTCGGGCAGGAGTTGATGAAACTGGAAGACGAAACCCATATGCTTGTTGCGGAAGGCTGAGCGGCGGGCATCACTGAGCTTCATAACATCAATGCCATCTACGATAACGCTACCAGAATCAGGCTTGTCGAGAGTGCCCATAATCTGTAACAGGGTGGTCTTGCCTGCACCGCTTGGTCCGACTATGCTAACCACTTCGCCCCGCTGGATTTGCAGGTCAATGCCCTTTAACACTTCGAGGCTGCCGAAGCTTTTCTTTATATTTTGTACTTCAATCATCTTAGAATCTTTTTTCCATTTATTATATTGATGCCTTTTTGAGGTCGAGCAAACCGTTGACCCGCAAGATTATAGATAGCTGTCCCGTCGAAACTTGTACTTTGGATTGGTATTTGGACTCCGTCAGGATGTTCAAGCAGGAAAAGCAGTCCCGCCTCGGCATCTATCTCGCCATAACCATAGTCGTTATTGGGGTAAACGAGCGAGGGGTCGTGACGTCGGCAGGTTGCTTGGAAGGCGTCGATGACCTGCTCCCTGGTCAAATAGGGAATAGCTTCCAACCATTGTGCTATGATGCCCGCCACGATGGGACAAGCCATGCTGGTCCCCCCTTGCGCCGACCAAGAATAATTGCGACCGTTGAAGGTGAAGCGGCTGACATCGTTCTTCAAGATATTATCGTCGGGATTAGCTTCGGAATAGTAGCTGCTGAAGGCAGCAACGACATTTGTGCCGGGTGCGACGACATCGGGCTTGATGTGGCCTGCGAGGGTAGGACCTCTACTGCTGAAGGGCGCTACGACTCCGTCTGTTCCCCAGTCGTCTTTCACCCACGTGCCGTCAAAGTTGAAGAATCCTGTCCTATATGAGGTTGCGCCCACGCAAATGACGTTTGGATCTGTGGCAGGATAGAGGATGTTATGAGTATTCTCTGCATCGGGATAATCGGGATAGAACGGTTTGTAATCGAGGTATCCTATTTCCTGAAAGACCTCGACCTCGGCTTCTGCGCCGCTGATGCTCATCCCCATTTGAATGGTGAGTAGGTTTCCCTTGCCTATCTTGTTTAAAACAACATCAGTAACGAGCTGACTGTCGTCGTAACAGCAATCGTAGGTGCCAAAGATGAGTTCAAAGGTAAAATTGCCTGCGGTTACAGTATCAACGAGAAGGCTGTCCTGCGTGGCAAGGATATCGTCGAGCGACACCTCATAATTTAGGAGCGGCTCGGTGGGGGATTGCATGATATCGAGGCGTATGTTGAATGAGCCACGACTGCGAAGCATCATATATGTGGTGTTGCCAGAAGGCGAGATGAGCGCCGAGGCTCGTTCCTTACCCACAGGTTTAGGCATATATGTGTGGTGATGGCTCTGATTGCCTGCTGCCGTACAGATGATACGCCCAGGGCGAACCAAACTATCGAGCACGATACTATAGAGTTTAGCCTCACCATAAAGGTCCTCATGAGAGCCTTCGCTGAAACTGATGACGCATGGTTTGTTCACCTCATCAGCATAGCGGAAGATGTACTCAAAGCCAAGCAAGTCGATGGCGGCACCATACATCTCCCAAAGAGAATCTGGGACAAGTTCCTTATCACTCGTTACGGCATTGTTTACAAGGCAGATGTCAGCATCGGGAGCCATACCGATATAGGGCGAATCATACCCGCTTCCAGCAGCCGTCGTGGATGTATGCGTGCCATGATATTGCAGGCGGCTGTCGGAGGAACAAGCTTTCTGGAGTATCGTTTCCTCAGAAGTATAAGCCTTCCCGACAGGCAGTTCCATGCCATAAACCGTTGACTTCGTCGAGCTAAAGCATGTCTGTTGTCCGTTGTCCGCCGTCTCTTGTCCCTCAAAATCAAGCATGTCCCAGAACGATTTGACGCGGTAAGTGCTGAGGTCACGACTGTAGTACGACGGATGGGTCAAGTCGAAACCGATATCCATCACACCCACGACAACACCTTTACCTGTATATGCAGGGCGAGAAGGAGTGGCTGTACGAAGGAGGTCGGAACGTGTAACGATGGCTGATGTGTCGGTTAGAGCATCACAAACCCTGCCGCATTCTATTCGCGTCACTTCCTTCCGAAGCGAAAGAGCTGCAAGTTCTCTCTTCGGAACGCTTACTGCATAGACGTCTCCCCAATGATGATAGATGCGGCAACCATGTTGCTTGAGGGCCTCTTCGCTGCTGGATTGAATAAGGGTAAGCATATTTCCTCCTCGCTCAGCTTTTGTGGAAGCGCTCTTTTGGCGACTGCTATTGAACCTTGAATCTTGAATCTTGAATTCATTTAAAGCTGCACATCTCACCATTGGCGACATCTTGTCGAATCGAGGCCTTTGTGCTTCTGCGAGGAATGGCAGCAAGAATGCCAGAAGAACCAATGCCGAACGACCTGCCGTAAAGAAGAGCCGACGTATCAAGCCACCGAGAGAACGAGGCTGACGCTGTACTGCTGTGCCATTAGGCGTGAAGACAGATATGCTTTCCTGCGGCTCGCCCCATTGGTCGGGGAACAGGAGCATGACGCTCGTATGACTGAAATAGCGATGAATTAACAAGGGAAGTTCCTCGAAGCTGTTCTGATAGGAGATGAAATCAGGTCGTGCCGTCACTGCAACAAGCATGCAGCTCAGGTCCATATCGTGCCTCAAATTGAGGAATTGCATCCATCGGTTCATCTCGAAATAATGGGAGCGGACGTGGCTGTGCTTCTGCTCCATGTATCCCTTAATATAAGGTAATGTGTCGGCATGAGCATGATATTCCAAATGACAGTCAAGCTCCTCGCCTATTCTGCAGATATGTTCCAGCCATTTATAGAAGCCAACCTCGTATTCTGCCTTCTGCGGAACGGCAATGACGACGCGTCGAATGGTTCCAGGAGGCACGATGCTGCGAACCGCCATCACTTCTCTGTGAGTGCCGTTCACTACGTTATCTATCACACTTCCCAGCGAGGATTTGGCCATTCCGGTCGTTCTGTCGGTCAAGCAAACGATGACTTCGCCACAATCATACTCGTTCATGGTGTGGAGAATGCCGCCAGCGATGTTCGTGCTCATGCGGTTCAAGGTCGCCATAGGCACGTCGGCTGCGGCTGCAATCATTTGTGCTTGCTCGAGCAAACGACGTCCTTTCAGGTGACTGTTATCGGTTGACTGTTGACCGTTGTCATAAGCGACGCACAATCCCATGAGGCTATCGGGTATGAAAGGGTTGCGGATGAGGATGGCGAGCTGCGTCATCACATCCACGTTATCTTCCTGGCTATACGTAATCAGGCATTTACCGTGATACGAACCCCTGTTGTCTTCGAGCGACGTATCACTCAAAGCCAACTGCTTCGCCCCTTTGTTTGTAGCAAAACCACTAATCAGGCAACTGAAGAGGATGAGCATCACGGTGCCGCCAAGCACTTCGTTGTTCATGAGTTCCACGCCTGGAGCAGTTCCGATGGTTACGATTGCTAGAGCTCCAGCAGCGTGAGCATTCGTCAGACCGAACATCAGCCACATACTGTTCCTGCCCTCTCCCATCGTCCAAGCCATGATAGCCGAAGCAATCAGCTTGGAGAACATGCCCGTCACGACCATGACTGCGACCAGCCAAAGGGTTTCGGGATGGCGGAAGAGGATGCCTATGTCGATAATCATGCCTACTCCAATCAGGAAATATGGAATGAAGAGTGCGTTGCCTACAAACTCGAGACGCGACATCAAGGGACTTGTCTTGGGAATGAGACGGTTGACTATCAAGCCTGCAAGGAACGCTCCAAGCAGTCCTTCGAGACCCACCATCTTGGCCAACGACGCGCTGATGAAGACGAGAGTCAAGATGAAGATGAACTGCATGACACCATCCTGGTAGCGACGCAGGAACCAGCGTCCCATCCTTGGAAACACCAAAATGGCAAAGGCAACATACAGCCCGCACTTCAGGCCAAAGAGAAGCCAGGTCATCCAAGATGTGTCGGGACTTTGTCCGCCTACCACCATCGCCAAAACCAGCAAGGCGGCAAAAAGAGCGATGGCAGTCGCTACGACACTCACGACGACCGCTCTGTGTCGATTCAAGCCGTAACGTCCTATGATTGGGTACGTTACGAGGGTGTGACTGGCATAGATGCAGGCCAACAAAAGGCTGGTAGAGAGTCCGAATCCAAGCAGCCAGACACTCGTCACAACTCCCAGGATGAAGGGAATCGTAAAGGTGAGGATGCCAAATCGAAAGCCCGCTCGACCGTACAACTCCACGCTTCCCATCTCGAGCTCCAAGCCTGCCAGGAACATTATATAATATATGCCGACCTGACCGAAGAGTTCAAACGAGCGATCATGCGCAAGAAGATTGAAGCCATACTGCCCCACCAGGATGCCCGCGATGATGAGTCCCACGACTGGCGGCACCCTGAGTTGCCTGAACATCAACGGCGCAAACAGAATGATGGCCAGCACCACCGAGAAGCTCCACGTAGGATCGGTGATGAGCGCAGCAGCCGGAACGGCTTGAAGGGCACTGAAAAGCATCATTTGTCGCGCGTTAAGTGTATAATTCGGGGCAAAGTTACGAAAAAAATAGCAATTATGAGTTATGTGAAGCAAAATTATTTTTTGAGGCACATAACTCGCTGATTGAACGAGTCCTACATTTCAAAAATAACGGAGGACTGCAGTCCTCCTAAAATTTTCCTTAAGGAGGACTCGAGTACTACCGTGGGAGTACTGGAGTTTTCCCACGGTGGTACTGGAGTTTTCCCACGGTGGTACTGGCAACTTGACTGGCCATGTTTACCCCCTCTACCTTTGACATTCGTCAAAAAGGCTCGCCAAAGAAAAAAACTTTAAACATTAAACATTAAACTTTAAACTTTTTGTTGTACCTTTGCAGCCGCAAAAGATTATTAACATAAAATGATAAAAGGCTCTCCCTTGAGGGGGAGGTTTGGAGGAGGCTTTATGAAAGTTGCAATAGTTGGCGCAAGTGGTGCCGTAGGACAGGAGTTCTTGCGAGTGCTCGACGAGAGAAATTTCCCCATTGACGAACTGCTGCTTTTCGGCAGTCAGCGTAGTGCAGGACGTAAATACACATTCCGAGGCAAGGAAGTCGAAGTGAAGCTCCTGCAGCATAACGACGATTTCAAGGGTGTGGACATTGCCTTCACAAGTGCTGGAGGCGGCACAAGCAAAGAGTTTGCCGAAACCATCACGAAGCACGGAGCTGTGATGATCGACAACTCCAGCGCTTTCCGAATGGACGAAGACGTGCCCTTGGTGGTACCTGAATGCAATGCCGAAGACGCTCTCAACCGCCCTCGTGGCATCATTGCAAACCCTAACTGCACCACCATCATGATGGTCGTTGCCCTGCAAGCCCTCGAGAATCTGTCGCACATCAAGCGTGTGCACGTCGCTTCATATCAGGCCGCAAGCGGAGCAGGAGCAGCTGCAATGGCCGAACTCTACGAACAATATCGTCAAGTCCTTGCAGGAGAGAAGCCGACAGTCGAGAAGTTCGCCTATCAGCTGGCTTTTAACGTGATTCCTCAGATTGACGTCTTCTGCGATAACGGCTACACGAAAGAGGAGATGAAGATGTACAACGAGACCAAGAAAATAATGCATACCGACTGCGAAGTCAGCGCTATGTGCGTTCGCGTGCCCAGTCTCCGTTGCCACAGCGAAAGCGTTTGGGCAGAGACAGAGCGTCCCGTCAGCGTCGAAGAGTTTCAGCAAGCTGTCCGTAACGGGCAAGGTCTGCAGCTCGAAGACGAGCCTGCAAGCAAGAAGTACCCCATGCCCCTCTTCCACGAGAACTGCGATGATGTCTTCGTAGGTCGCGTCAGGAAAGACCTCGCGAACCCCAATGGCATCACATTCTGGCTGGTAAGCGACCAGATTAAGAAGGGTGCAGCACTCAACGCAGTACAGATTGCCGAGTACCTCATCAAGGTAGGTAATATCAAATAAAGTCAAGAGAGAGCACTCTCTTCCTAAATTCTTACCTCTTTACACATCCTTGGGATGCTGTAGAGAGGTTTTTTGTTTCCATTATGACACGATTTTAGACTAAATTTGAAAATAAATGTCATTTTTCTTGACACATATTAAAATATTGTATAACTTTGAGGCAAAATATGTATAATTAACCTTATTTATTAACTAAATTCTACAAGTATGAAGAAACATTTATTATTTCTTGCTACGCTTGTGCTTGGCTTAGGGCAAGTGTATGCCGACGAAGTCACTTTCTCTGTAAGTGACCTGAAGGCAACGCTGCCAAGCAACAACACAAACATCGCTTTGCCGTATGCATGGAAGACTTCCCCCTACCATGTAACAGCAACCATCGAAAAAACCGATGGCACAACAGGAACAATTGGTGTTGGCACGGTTATTGCGCTCAATGCCAACCACAAGGTGACTGTTTCTGTGGCAGGTGCAGGTACGCTGAACAGCATTAAGTTCACCACGAACCCCACCAGCCAGAGTGCAAACGCAACAGCCAGCACCGGCACATTTGCCAGCGGCACATGGACGCCCGAAGGCACGACATCATCTGTTACCTTCACCGCGACAAACAACTTCCGCCTGACAAAGATTACTGTGGACTATACGCCCGACAGCGGCTACACGCCCGATGTGCCATCCACAGCCACTATGGGAGCACCCATCGAGGCCATTGCTATCGACAACATCAACTCTTACACAGGTAGTGAGCCTTACGTTTACAACAAGGCCAACATGACCTACTACGCCCTGAACAACCTCGGCCAGTACGAGGAGTACGGCATCTTCTCAGAGGTCAGCACCTTGAAGGTTGCCGGCGGCGGCGTTACAGAGATTGAGTACATCGCAACCACAGAGTCCGATGGAAAGCATCCCTACATCAACACCAACTACATCCCCAAGATTAACACAAGGATTGTGATGGACGTTGATATTGAAAACTCAACAGCCAAGGATTGGATGGCCGTATTCGGCGCACGTCAAGGCGGCTGGACAAACCATGCATTTGTACTCTTTGCCCGTGCATTTGGCAGTCAGAACGGTGTCTTCAACCGCACAAACGATGAGCATCGCGGCGACAGCGAAATTCCTCGCAACCAGCGCATGACCATCGATGCTCTTGGAAAGACCTGCTCATTCACCCTCGCAGGTGCATCTGACCCCGCTCTCACTATCACAACCAACGATGGCAGTTCCGTTCAGGATTGTACCAACAATCTCTTCATCTTCGACACGAACACAGGTGGCGCAAACGAGAACCGACGCGACAACTCCTACATTTACATGAAGCTCTATGGCTGCCAGATTTACGAAGGCGAGACACTCGTCAGAGACTTTGTTCCCATTGTGGACTCCGAAGGAAATGGCGGCCTCAAGGATAAGGTGACTGGTGAAATCATTCTTTCCGCATCCTCCGACAACTTTGTACTCAGTGCAGATGGACAGGCCGTTGCCTCTTCCGCTGGCATCAGCGTCTATGAAGGCAAGCGCGTGAAGCTTACCACCGACAATCATGAGTACAAGTATCAGAATGGTGAATGGCTCGACTGCGGCAAAATGGCTCTCGAGGAAATCGCTGACACTACCCCGTCCTACAAGGATATGCGCAATTGGAAGACCAACGACGGTCACATGTCCATCTTCTCAGGCTTCACCTACGACGGCACGACAAACGAAATCAATCCATATGTCGGCACAGGCGGCCACGAACCCTACATGTTCCAGATTCCTACCATTGCAGGTCAGGACTACAACTGGTCTTTCATCTACAGCGGCAGTGCTTATGACTCATGGCATAGCACAGAGTTCCATGCGTATGTTGCAAATGACTATAATCTTAACACAACAGAAACGGGCTCCAGCTACAATAGCAATGTCATTGGTATAGCAGAGGCATTCCCCTTCTCTGGCGTCGAGAACAAGCCCTACTCAATCGACTTCACTGCAAAGCAGAGCAATGAGACGCTCGTCGTACAGTTTGGCGACGCTAACGATGGTAAGGAGTTCTGGTTCAAGTTTGCCGACCTCAAGGTGAGCAAGTACATCTATCCTCTTGCATACGAAAAAATAGACTTCGTTGCACAGGATGACAATAAGTACACGCCGCTGGCATACATCGAGAGCACAGGTGCAGTTCGCGAGAACGCTTTCACCACAACCTACATTGCTAAGGCAAGCACCGAGGTTGACATCAAGTTCAACCTCTACTCCAACAATGGATGGGCTGCTGTCTTCTGCGGACGAAACGGCGGCGATGCAGGCAATGGTATTTCACTCTACAAGAACGGCGGTGCCGACAAGTTCGGCTACTTCGTTGGCGGCTATCGTAACGATAACTTTGCAGATTTCCCCGGCTTCAATCAGGACATCACCGTCGAGGCTTCGCTCAGTGGATTGGTTGTCAATGGTGGCGAACAGGTTAAGACAAACCAGACATCCTTCTCCTCTTCGAGCCGTGGTATCTCAATGTTCGCCAACCCCGAATGGGACAATCCCATCCGCGGACGCATCTACTACATGACCATCAAGGAAGAAGGCACAACCATCTATGACTTCCAGCCTGTAATGCGTCATGACGGCGCTTATGGCTACTACGACCGCAAGACAGCCACCTTCGTTCAACCCGCACAGGGCAACTGGAACGGCTACAACTTCGCTACAGTAGAAGGCGAGAGCTACATCTACTTCACTACTGAACCTCGCACCGTATTCGTAGGCTTCACAGAGAAGTTTGAACCTACCGTAATAAACACTGAGGGTGCTGCCTTCACTTGGAAATCTTCAAACACTGACGTTGCAACCGTTGCAGCCGACGGTACTGTAACAGGTGTAACTCGTGGCACTGTGACCATCACAGCAACCGACACCAACAGCGACTGGGTTGCAAGCTACACACTGACAGTTGAACCCGCTACCGTAGCAGCCGACAATGTTGAAGTTTGGAACGGCAGCAGCGATGCTATCGTAGGCTCAATCAAGTGGGGCGGCGACCAGTATAAGCCCGCTTACACCATGACCTTCGACTCTGGCATGGGTTACAATGATGCACATTTCAATGAGGTATTTGGCACTCCCGGTGCCGACGAGAGCGGCAAGGCATGGTACGAGAAAGACTATGCTATGACCAATGTTCCAGGCTCTATCTGGAGCTACAACAACACCGTTCTGCCCAACAGCTGGCCTGGCAACATGGGTGAGGTTTACGTTCGCCGCTACTTCAAGGCTGAAGGCGAACTGCCCGCACAGCTCTACATGCCCGCTCCTCACGACGACGCTCCTTGCGAATACTACATCAACGGCACACTCGTTTGGAGCCGCACAGGCGCAGAACCTGGTGTCAACGGATGGTATGAGAATGAAGTTGTGAAGCTCACTGACGAGCAGCGTGCTCTCATCAAGACTGACGGCTCTGTCAACGTCTTCGCTTATCATGTTCACCAGAACTGGGGCGGTCGCTATGCCGACGGCGGCATCTATGGCAACAGCATGGCTGAAAACTCTCCCAGCAAGGCATTCGAAAACGACGATAACCGCAAGCGCGTGATTATTGCAGCTGCTCAGGCAAAAGACGTAGCAGGATTCCCCGCAGAACTTATTGAATACTTCAATAGCACAAACGTCGGAATTTGCCGACAGGATGGTGAGCTTCTCGGAAGGATTCGTTGGGAACTCCGCAAACTGCTCTCTCCGCGTCACGACTATACCTTCGCTTCTGCTGAACCAGCTGACGGCGGCGAATACTGGATTTACAACGTAGGTGCAGGTCAGTTCCTTGCCGGTGGTAATGACTGGGGTACGCACACTTCTCTTGACTACCAGATTAGCCAGTGGCCTATGGTTCTGCACACCAACACTAGCGGCGCCAACCGTTTCAGCATCCAGACTAACCTGCCCAACGGCACACGTGGCAACAACGACTGGCTCGGTCATAACGGTTATGTTGACTGCGGCGGCGTGGACTTGGCTAGTGTTAACTGGGCTTGGGAATTCCAGGCTGTAGGCAACGGAAACTACCGCATTATCAACAGCCAAAACTCTGGCGACGGCATCTATCTTGGCATGAGTGAAGACTTCCGCTATCAGGTTGACACCAACAGGTCTGGTGCCGACAACCTCTACAACCAGTGGAAACTCATCACACGCGCACAACTTGAAGCACTTGCAGAAGCAGCAACAGCTGCAACACCTGCTGACGTTAGCTTCTACATCACCCAGAACAGCTTCTCTCAGAACGAGTTCAATGGTAACGACAAGGGCGCTGCTCAAGCCGACTTCAGCGAAGCAGAAGCAAAGTGGGAGCGCAATGCCGGTAACATTGGTAGCTGGAAAAACAATGCTTCCAATGGTGACTTCATCTTCGAGATGTTCAACACCGCAGGCACTGGTAAGGTTTACCTCAAGCAGACTCTCGAAGGACTGCCCGCAGGCCAGTACATCGTAGAATGCACAGGCTACTACCGTGACGGCAGCTATAATGATGCTATTGCTGGCAATGCTCGTCAGTTGGCATACCTCTATGCAGGTTCAGAGAACAACAAAGTGTTGTTGCCAAGCATTCTCGACTATGCTAACAAGGCCGCAGGCATGGGCAACTTGAATAATCCCGACAACATGATTCCCGACGCTGTCGGTCAGGCAAGCCGCTTCTTCGAGTATGGCAACTATACAGTTCAGGCTCCTGTCGTGAACGTTGGTGCTGCTGGAACACTCGAGATTGGTATCTTCCGCGATGCAGAAGACGTTAAGGCAGAAGACTGGATTGTAGTCGATAACTTCCGTCTCTATCGTGTTGGTCAAGTTGCAACAGAGACCGTTACCGTAGGCGAAGCTCTCTATGCAACATATGTAGCACCTGTTGACGTTGACTTCACAGGTGCGGAGGTTAGTGCATTTGCTGCTCAGACAATGGATGGGTATGTTCACCTTGAGCCTGTTACCACCGTTCCCGCTGGCGCTGCTGTTGTTGTGAAGGCTGATGCTGCTGGCACATACGATGTTAACTTGACTACTGGTGCTGCCCTCGGCACAAATAACGACCTCATCGCAGCTACTTCTGATGTTACAGCCGACGGTACTCAGTACATCCTCGCTAAGCAGGGTGAAGCAGTTGGTTTCGCACCGGCAACACCTACCACAACCATCGTTGCTGGCAAGGGCTACTTGGTAATCAGTGCTCCTGTTAAGCCTTTCTATCCCATCGGTGAAGATGATGCAACAGGCATCAACAACGTCGAGTTCGCAGGCGAGAATGCTCCTATCTATAACGTTGCTGGCCAGCGCATCGGCAAGATGCAGAAGGGCATCAACATTGTAGGTGGCAAGAAGGTGCTGAAGTAAAATAAGCACAGCTCCCTCCTCTCTTTAGCGGGGAGGGGGCTATATACATTATTTATAATTATATAACAATTATATTATAACGATATGAAAAAGTATATAGCACCTGCTATGCAGACAGAAGAAGCTCAGGTTGTCAGCATGCTGGCTGAGAGTTTGAATATCAGTGACACAACCGTTGACGGCAGCAATGCCCTGACAAAGGAAGACACAAGTTGGGACATTTGGGGTGAATAATCAACCTCTTTCCCCAGCCTGTCAACTGACAGAATAACGAGAAATCCCCGATACACAAATTGTGTGTCGGGGATTTTTATCTTTGCCAGGAAGGAAACTTTACACGTTAAGTTTGCAATTTAGGCGTGCTTAGTTTGCATTTTAGGCGTGCTTAATTTACAAGGTTAACGTGGATTGCCAAATGTCACAGTGCCGCAGACATTTCCTGTATAAATATTGTGTACGGTGACAACAAGTTTTCCGTCTCTAACTTCACCTTCAATCACAGTCGGGAAATGCCCTTCGGTCTTGCCTGTCATGTTAGGTCCGCCGCCAACTATCTGGAACCATTTGTGCACTTCATTCGGCTTATCGAAGCGAACACAATGCTGGTGAGCAGTAATCAGGAGCTGGCAACCAGCCTCTTCGAGCAGCGGTCCCCAAAGCTTGGCACAAGTGCGTTGCCACATCGCGAAGTTGGTCTGGTACTTTTCGTCCTTGTCGTCAGGATAGACATCGCCTGGGTTCGCTTTCGGATTGGGGTCGTAAAGTGGGATGTGACAAAAGGCAACAAGATACGGAGCACTCGCTATCTCTGGCTGTTTGAGTGCGTCTCGAAGCCAGGTCTGCTGAGCAACGCGATAGGGTTCGCTCACGAAAAGGTTGCAGAACTTCGGGTTCGTGTCCAATTTATCCTCGCCAGTATCAAGTCCGATGAGTGCTATGTCGCCCATCCTGACTGTAAAGTTGCGTCCCAAGTCCCAGTCGCGAGGCTTACGTTCTTCTGGCTGACGATACATCCAGATACGTTCCAGATGTCGATTTGCCAAGCCTCGGCTGTCATGATTGCCTGGACAAAAGAGGTAAGGAATAGTGGCAGCAAAGTCTTTTCGGTCAATCTCAGGCTTGAAGAAGATGAGTTTCTGGGCCTCAACTGTCTCTTCTGTATTACAAGCATCGCCGTTCCAGATGACACAACTGGGCTGCAGTTCCATTATCTTATTGATGGTGGGGTTGATGGCTTTCCACGAAGCATGGGTATCGTTAATGACGCAGAAATGCGACTTTGCCCTTTCGCCTGCTGTCCGGAAACTGTAGGTCTGGGGCTTCTCTTCGTTGCCCGTAATACGAATATGGTAGCCGTCTTTGTACTCGATGCGGTCTGCTCCTATCTTATAATAATATAATGTAGAGGGTTTCAGGCCGACGAGCCGAACCTGTATGACTTCGTTGTCCATGCCCGAGACACGGTATCCGCCGCACCACACCTTCTTGCCATCACTCAGATCGGGTTTCTCACCGTAAATGACATAACCGTTTGCCCTGTCCGTCACGCTGAAGGCAACGCCCATACTCGTGGCCGCATAGTTCTGCAAGACAGGTTCGCTGTCGATGAGCGACCCGCCTGTCTTATTTGCACTTTGTGCCTTAACTTCTTCTTCAGCAGGGAATATACCCTCAGCAGCCTTAACTTCTGTGGCAAGACCACTTGTTGCAGCTACAATGGCGGCATTCCGAAGGAACTCACGTCTTTTCATAGTATTGTCATTTAATTACTCCACAAAGATAAGTTTTTTTGCCTTCTATTCACTTTCAAACACGTCATAAATACTACTTTTTTGTGCTTAAAGCTTCATTTTGTGCAAAGATAATACTAATAAGGATAAGTTTTGAGCAAAAATTTTGCATGGTATAATAATATTTACTATCTTTGCACGAAGAAAACTTAAACTTGAGAAACTCACGATGCAAAACAACACTTCAGGCAAGATGACCAATTATCGATGGCTCATCTGCGGGATGCTCTTCCTCGCAACCACTATCAACTACATGGACCGACAAGTGCTTTCCCTCACATGGAAAGACTTTATCGCACCCGAATTCCATTGGACGGATGCCGACTACGGACGTATCGCAGCCATCTTCTCCATTGTCTATGCCATCGGCAACCTCTTCAGCGGTCGCTTCATGGACTGGATCGGCACCAAGAAAGGCTACCTTTGGGCCATCGGCATATGGTCTTTAGGAGCTTGCATGCATGCCTTCTGCGGCGTTGCAACTGCAGAGTGGCTGGGCCTTGAGGGCAAAGAAGACCTTATCAATGCAGTAGGAACGAGCACAGCAGTCATTGCTTCCGTCAGCGCCTGGTTCTTTATCGTTTGTCGCATCGTGCTTGGTTTGGGCGAGAGCGGCAACTTCCCCTGCGCCATTAAGGTAACCGCAGAGTACTTCCCAAAGAAGGACAGAGCTTTCCCCACCAGCATCTTCAACAGCGGTAGCACTATCGGAGCACTCATCGCACCCGTCTGCATCCCCCTGATTGCCAAGTATTATGGCTGGGAGATGGCTTTCATCATCATCGGTGCGCTTGGCTTCATCTGGCTCGGACTCTGGGTGTTCATCTACAAGAAGCCTGATGAGTGTAAGCACGTAAACAAGGAAGAATTGGCTTATATACAGCAAGATGAGGAGACTATCGAAGAGGAAAAGCCAAACGAGAGGCCCATTCCTTTTGCAAAGTTCCTGTCCTTCCCACAGACATGGGGCATCTTCCTGGCAAAGTTCATTACCGATGGCGTGTGGTGGTTCTTCCTGTTCTGGACGCCGGCCTACATCAGCGACGTCTATGGACTGAAGAGTGACAACCCGACAGCCATGATGCTCATCTTCGTGCTCTACGCCATCACGATGCTTTCAATATATGGTGGCAAATTACCAACCATTATTGTCGAAAAGACGGGACTGCATCCCTACGATGCACGACTCAAGGCTATGTTCATCTTTACCTTGTTCCCGCTGCTCACTTTGTTTGCCCAACCGCTCGGAGCATACAGCTATTGGTTCCCAATTATCCTGATTGGTTTGGCCGGTGCGGCACATCAAAGTTGGTCGGCCAACCTGTTCTCTGTGGGAAGTGACCTCTTCCCGAAGAACGCCATCGGCACCATGACTGGCATCAACGGAATGGCTGGCGGCATCAGTTCATTCCTCATCAACTGGATAAGCGGCTACCTCTTCGACTATGCTGACAAGACACAAATGCAGTTCCTCGGCTTCCAAGGCAAGCCGGCAGGCTACTTCATCATCTTCTGCTACTGCGCTGTGGCCTATCTGCTGGGCTGGCTGATACTCAAAGCCTTTGTGCCAAAGTACAAGGCTGTGCAGGCGTAATGGATTAAGGATTAGAGATAAATGATTAAAGATAAATAACGTTTAAGGTACTTTACAAATGAAGAACTTATTTGACATCAAGGGAAAGGTTGTCGTGCTGACTGGTGGCTGCGGCATCTTGGGCAAGAACATCGCCCATTATCTCGTGGAGCAAGGCGCAAAAGTGGTTGTCTTAGACCGCATTGAGGACCAGGGTAAAGAGTTGGAAGCCGAGTTGAACAAGAAGGGCGAGGCACTCTTCCTCGTAACTGACGTGCTGAAGAAGGAGGTTCTTGAGCAGAACCGTGACGCCATTGTGGCACGCTTCGGCACCATCGACGTCCTGCTCAATGCCGCTGGAGGCAACATGGCTGGAGCCACCATCGCTCCCGACAAGACCTTCCTCGACTTGGATATCGACGCCTTCAAAAAGGTTGTCGAGCTGAATCTCTTCGGCACAATCCTTCCCACGCAAGTGTTCGTGCCCGTTATGGTCAAGAATGAGAAGGGCGCCATCGTCAATTTCTGCTCCGAGACAGCACTTCGTCCCCTCACTCGCGTCGTGGGTTATGGCGCAGCGAAGGCAGCCATCGCGAACTACACGAAGTATATGGCAACCGAACTTGCCTCGAAGTTCAGCCCAGGCTTGCGCGTCAATGCCATCGTGCCGGGCTTCCTCCTGACCAATCAGAACCGCTCGCTCCTGACAAACGAGGACGGTTCGCTGACCGACAGAGCAAAGACTATCATCGCTCATACGCCGGCAGGTCGCTTCGCAGAACCAGAAGAACTCTTCGGCACGATACACTATCTCATCAGCGACGCCAGCAGTTTCGTCACGGGAGTCCTCTCCGTAGTTGACGGCGGCTTTGATGCCTTCTCCATTTAACTCGTAATAACGTAATAACGACATAACGTAATAACGACAATAATATGTATCTTTGTGAACAAAGTTTCCGTTGGTATGGACCCAACGACCCTGTAAGTCTGCAGGACATCAGGCAGGCTGGTGCCACAGGCATCGTCACCGCGCTGCATCACATCCCCAATGGCGAGGTGTGGACGAAAGAGGAAATCCTCAAGCGCAAGCAAGTCATAGAAGATGCCGGAATGCGTTGGGCTGCCGTGGAGAGCGTGCCTGTCCACGAACACATCAAGACCCAAACGGGCGACTTCCAGCGCTACATCGACAACTACAAGCAGAGCCTTTTGAACCTGGGCGAGTGCGGCGTGGACGTCGTAACCTATAACTTCATGCCGGTTCTCGACTGGACGCGAACCAACTTGGCCTACGAGATGCCCGACGGTAGCCGTGCTCTTCGCTTCGAAAGAGCAGCTTTCGTGGCCTTTGACCTGTTCATCCTGAAGAGACCTGGCGCGGAGAAAGACTATTCCGACGCAGAGAAGGCGAAGGCAAAGGCACGTTACGAGCAGATGGACGACGCTGAGAAGCAGCTCATCACCCGTAACATGATTGCCGGTTTGCCTGGCTCTGAGGAGAGCTTCACGCTGGAGCAGTTCCAGAAGGAGCTTGACCGTTACAAAGACATCACGCCGGAAAAGTTGCGCTCGAACCTCATCTATTTCCTCAACGAGGTGTGTCCCGCAGCCGAGAAAGCCGGCGTAAGGTTGGTGATTCACCCCGACGACCCACCCATGTCAATACTTGGCCTGCCCCGCATTCTTAGTACTGCCGAGGACTTCCAGGCACTCGTCGATGCCGTCCCAAGCCCTGCTAACGGGCTCTGTCTCTGTACTGGTTCGTTTGGCGTGAGCGCCCAAAATGACCTGCCAGCCATGATGCGCCAGTTCTGGGATCGTATTGACTTCGTTCATCTCCGCAGCACTCAGCGCGATGCAGAAGGCAACTTCCACGAGGCGAACCACCTCGAGGGCGACGTTCCGATGTATGAAGTGATGAAAGCCTTCTTGGAGATTCAGCAGAAGCGGCACAAGAGCATCGTCATGCGACCTGACCACGGACACCAGATGTGCGATGACCTGAAGAAGAAAACCAACCCTGGATACAGTTGCATAGGCCGCCTTAGAGGCTTGGCAGAACTGCGAGGATTGGAACTTGGCATCGCCATGAGCCTTAACCCATAAGCCCCATTAACCCCATTAAGCCTATAAGACCCATTGCTATGAAAGCCTTCATGGACAAAGATTTCCTGTTGCAGTCGCCGACGGCACAGGCTCTCTATCACAACCACGCAGCCCATCTGCCCATCATCGACTACCATTGTCACCTCAATCCGAAGGAGGTTGCGAAGGACCATCGCTTCCGAAACATCACGGAACTCTGGCTTGGAGGCGACCACTACAAGTGGCGCGCCATGCGGAGCAACGGGGTCGAGGAGAAATTCATTACTGGCGACGCGAGCGATTGGGAGAAGTTCCAGAAGTGGGCAGAAACGATGCCTTACTGCATGCGGAACCCTCTGTACCATTGGACGCACCTCGAACTTCGCACGGCCTTCGGCATAAACAAGCTTCTGAATGCTGCCACGGCACGCGAGATATATGATGAATGCAACGAGAAACTGCAGTCGCCCGAGTTCTCGGCACGCGGCTTGATGCGCATGTACAACGTGGAAGTCGTCTGCACAACCGACGATCCGGCGGATACTTTGGAACATCACATCGCTACTCGTCGAAGCGGTTTCGAGGTAAAAGTCCTACCCACTTGGCGTCCTGACAAAGCGATGGCGATTGACAATCCCACGGCTTATCGGGCTTACATCGAGGCTTTGGGAGCCGCTGCGAAGCAGGAAATCCGCACTTATACCGACCTGCTCGACGTCCTGCAACAGCGTCACGACTTCTTCGCTTCTGTCGGTTGCCGCCTTTCCGACCATGGTGTCAACGAGTTTTATGCAGACGACTTTACCGAAGCGGAACTGAACGTCATCTTCCGCAAAGTGATGGACGGCAATCAGCCAAGTGTAGAAGAGGTCAGCAAGTTTCGCTCTGCCCTCATGCTCGAAGGCGGACGAATAGATGCGAAGGCAGGTTGGACGCAACAATTCCACTATGGCCCGATGCGAAACAACAACTCTCGCATGTTCAAGAAACTCGGTCCTGATGCCGGTTACGACAGCATCGGCACCTGGAACACCAGCGAGAGCCTTTCCCGCTTCCTCGACAAATTGGACAGCGAAGGCAACCTCGCCAAGACTATCCTCTACCCTATCAACCCGTCGGACAACGAGATGATTGCCACCATGATAGGCAATTTCCAGGAAGGTCCCACGCCAGGCAAGATTCAGTTCGGCAGCGGATGGTGGTTCAACGACCAGCTCGACGGCATGGAACGCCAGATGAACTGCCTCTCGGTACTCGGCTTGCTGAGTCGTTTCGTAGGCATGCTGACCGACAGCCGCTCGTTCCTCTCCTACCCTCGCCACGAGTACTTCCGCCGCTGCATGTGCAACCTCATCGGTCAGGACGTGGAAGACGGCAAGCTGCCACGAGAGGAAATGCCCTTCATAGAGCAGATGGTCGAGGACATCAGCTACTATAACGCGAAGAGATACTTCGGTTTCTGAGTCAACCCAACAAGTCAAAACAGTCATTTTAACGAGACTCCCTGCTAAACTTAACAGGGAGTTTTCTTTGATTCATCATGATGCACCAATTGATTCATCATGATGCACCAATCGATTCATCAGATGAATCAACGAACTTAACGTGTGATGTCTGGCGATTCGACTTTTTTTGTTGGTCAAAATGACGTTTTTATGTCGGAAGATTTGGCTGTTAGGAAAAGAAAGCGTACCTTTGCACTTGGTAAAGACAAAACTCATAATTAAATACGAACAACTATGAAAAGAAATTTCTTAATGAGTCTGCTGGCAGCAATCTGCTTGGCAGCTTGCGCTGAGAACAAGACTGAGATTAAGGTTGTAGGCGACCTGGGCGATCCGAAACCCACGTTCCTCCACAATATGTTCGGTCGCGAATCCATTGCCGAAGGACAGGTTAGCGATGGCGTTGTCACGTTTACCGTGGACAAAATCGAGCCCACAGTCGCTGTGATTGGCCGTAGCGATGACCGTCGTCAGCCGGTTTGTACCGTCATTCTCGACGGAAAGCCCATCGAGGTGACCATCAAGGACGGCGAGGCTAGCATTACAAAAGGCTCCGAGAGCAACATGGCACTTACCGACGCAATGGAGCGCGTGAAGATGGCAAGCAGCCCGATGGAGCAGCTCATGAAGGAGTATAGCGAGGCTCACGAGAAGTATAACGGCGCCATTCCAAAGGATATAATGGACGGTTTCGACAAGCGTTACGAAGATATCTCTGAGGAAATCATCGCTACACAAAAACAGATCATCATGGAGAACAAGGACAATTTGGCTCCTCTTTACCTCCTGCGTACTGGCAGCGACTCGTATGGAGTGGAATTCATCGAAAGCTTCCTGAAGGATTACAAGTACAAGGATTGCAAGGCACTCGAGCCTGTTGTGGCCTCCATCGGTGGCGAAAAGAACAAACAGCCTGGTGCTGCCGTCGTAGATTTCGTGGGTAAAGACCTCGATGACAAAGAGTGTCACCTCACAGATTACGTGGGTAAAGGCAAATATGTCCTCGTCGATTTCTGGGCTTCATGGTGTGGTCCTTGCCGTGCAGAAATGCCGAACGTGAAGGCAAACTACGAGAAGTACAAGGACAAAGGCTTCGAAGTGGTAGGCATTTCCTTCGATAACAGCAAGGAAGCATGGGCAAAGGGCGTCAAGGACCTTGGCATCACTTGGCCACAAATCAGCGACCTGAAGGGTTGGGAGTGTGCTGCAAGCGACCTCTACAACATCAAGGGCATCCCCGCAACCATCTTCTACGGCCCCGACGGCAAGGTCATCAAGGCCAACCTCCGCGGCGAAGAACTCGGAAAGACACTGGCTGAATACCTCGATAAGTAAGCAGATCGAGACTGGCCAATAAGGATATTCGACGCACTCTCCACCTTAAATAATGCGGTGGAGAGTGTGTCGTTAAATCTAACAACATACCATTCAAACGATGCATCGACATAAAACTCTCCTTTTCCTCTCGCTACTCATCCCCTATCTCGCTTTCGCAGGCATCCCGGAAGACTACTACGCCAATGCCGACGGCAAGAAAAAGGCGGCCCTGAAGGCGGCTATGTATGCCATCATATCACCACACACGAAGCTGGGATACGATAATCTTTGGAAAGCATACGAGAAGGTGGACTACTTGCCAGCTACCAATTCGCAAGGCAGACACCAAGTGATGGACTACTATAGCAACAATGTCTATTACTTCACAGGCAATGGTACTGCCGTGAGTGGCATGAACAAAGAGCATGTGGCTCCACAAAGTTGGTGGGGTGGCGGCACAGGAATTGCGGTAGGCAACGACCTTATTCAAGTCATTCCATCTGACGCGAAAGCTAATAGTGCTAAAGGTAACCTTCCTTTAGGTGAAGTGAAAGGCTCTGTTACCTATCCCGGGAGTGGCGTTTACAATACACGCATGAAGACGGGCACTGACGCAAATGGTGACCGCGTGTTCGAGCCTTGCGACGAGTACAAGGGAGACTTTGCAAGAATCTATTTCTATGTAGCTACCTGCTATCCCGATGTTAACTGGCAGGACCGCAGCGATGTTAATGTTTCTTTCCGCAAAGAAGACTATCCCACGCTAAAAGAAGACATCTTGCCCATGCTTCTGCGATGGAGCAAGAACGACCCCGTTTGTGAATGGGAAAGGACACGCAATGAACGTGCTTATGGAGAACAAGGCAACCGTAACCCTTTCGTCGACTTCCCTAACCTTGCTGAATATATTTGGGGAGACAGTGTGGACTATGCCTTTAGCATAGACGGCACATCTTCTGGAGGCGGCGGTGGCACCATTGACCCGACACCAGACTTCGCGACTCTGGTTGACTGCTCGATGAAGGCAGGACTCGATCCTTTCTTCGTCCGCACTTATGAAGGATGCGAAGGCGAGGTTTGGACAAGCTCTACTCAATTCGGAGCTGTGGCAAATGCCTATAACATTTCTGGCAAGACTGCAGATGAATACTTGATGGTGAACCTAAACCTCTCGCTTGCAACCGAGGCAACGCTGACCTTCCAACACGCCACAGGCTACAACAAGACCGAATCTGTAAAGGATACCTACTTCCAAGTTCTTGTCACAGACAACTACGACGGAGTTCCGGAAGATGCCACTTGGGACCTCCTCGACGTAACATTCCCGTCACTCCCAAGCAGCAACTTCACAAGCTTTGTTTCTTCTGGTGATGTAAGGCTCGATGATTACTGCGGGAAGAACGTCACGCTTGCCTTCCGATACACCAGCAACAGCTCTGCTTGCTACTGTTGGGAGATACAAAATGTCAAGGTAACGACCCACACAGATCCCGATGCTTTGCCACTCATCGCAGAAGATATCGAGACACAGCAAGTCATCACATACGACTTGATGGGCCGTCGAGTTCCTCACGACACGAAGGGTCTCGTCATCAGAAACGGCAAAAAGATACTGCAACGATAATGTTTAAGTTATGAGGTCGAAGGTTATTTTACTGCTCATCACATTTTGCTCCTCGCTTCTTGCTCAAGAGCAATACTATCGCAAGGCTGAAGGTCTGCGTGGCACACAGCTAAAGGAAGCGCTGCACGACCTCATCCAGCCAAGCTATGTGCTTGCTTATGGCGGTGGAGTCGGCAAGACTTGGACAGGGTTCTGGTACACCGACCAAATGGAAAACATGCAGGTTCGCGACCGCTACAGCAATGTCGTTCGCTACCTCAACCCCGATATGAGTGCCGTCAGCAACATGAACATCGAGCACATCTGGGCAAACAGTTGGTGGGGACATGTCAAGAACAATGCCTATTGCGACCTCTTCAACCTTTATCCTGCCGATGCTACGGCAAATGGACGCAAGAGCAACAATCCTATCGGCATCGTGGACGGCACGGTCTCTTACACAAATGGTGTCACGAAGGTGGGCAAGAGTAGCAGTTATCGTGCCGACAGTCTCATTACAGCATGGGAGCCTGCCGACCAATGGAAGGGCGACTTCGCGCGTACATACTTCTATATGGCCACTTGCTACAGCCACATGACTTCGCTTTGGACAACTACCGAAGGCTTGCTGACTGTTGACCCGAACAGCCCTTTACTGATGCGACCTTGGGTTTATAACCTTATGCTCGAATGGGCAGAAGCCGACCCACTCGATGAAATAGAGCAGCAAAGATGTGATGCCATATACGAGATACAGGGCAATCGCAACCCTTTCGTCGATTATCCTGAGCTATGTTACTACATTTGGGGCAACAAGTCGGACGAGCAATTCTATTGCAGCGAAGAACACGGCGCGGAGATATTTGTGCCTGCAGCAAGCGAGGAGATTGACTTTGGCTTGCATCCCCTCTCGCGTCCCTTCTCTGCAAAGGTGCAAGTGCGAGGCAGAGGTTTGAACGAAGGTGCCAGTCTTGCTGTAACTGACGAGTACTTTACCCTCGACAAAGCCACTCTCTCTGCCAACGAAATTCATGAAGGCACGGATGTCAGCATATCAGTAACACCTACAGAAGAAGGCACCTACACCACGATGCTCTTGCTCGAAGGTAGCGGCTATGTGCAGCAGACACCTTTGACGGTCTCCTTTGTGGACGGCATACCTGCCTATCCTGCCACAGATATCGTTTGTGCCGTTAGTAGCCGGCGTTTCAATGCAAATTGGATGAACTATCAGCCAGACGCAACCTACACGCTCGATGTCTATACCAAGGACGCGAATGGACAGCCCAAAGCCTTTGGCACTTACACGACAACCGACACAACCTATCAGGTAAAGAACGTCTTGGCAAGCACGACATATTATTATAAGGTAAGCATCATCAAGGATGGGCAACCAACCATCAACAGCAACGAGGTGAAGGTCGAGATGCCCGAAGTTGCTCCTGTCTTCTCTGTTAGCACAGAAGATATTGCTTTCACAGCAACACCAGGTAAGCCAAGCGCTCCAGCACAAGTTTCTGTTACTGCAATGGCAGTTCCCAAATATGTGATGGAGGTTAGCACAAGTGCTCCATTTGAAATAAGCAGCGATGGAGAAACATGGTCGCAAGAACTTACGCTCAAAGGACAGAATGTCTCATTCTTCATTCGCTTTGGCGGAGGTATAGAAGAAGGAGATTATGAAGGCGAGGTTATTGTAAGTACAGAAGGAATGGACGACAAAGTCATTTCCGTAAGCTGCAACGTAGATGCAACCAAGTCGTTCTTCGAGGACTTCGAGACTGGTACAAAGGGAGGCTATGCTGCGGCGGAAGTTACATGTAACGCTGCTACTTGGGAGATGAGCAATGCCTTGCTTGCAGGTGATGATAATGCCCTCGACAAGAAGTGTGTCCGCATGAAAGGTTATGTCAAGACCGGCTCAACCATCACTACTCCAGCCCATATCATGATGACTACAGACAAGGTTAATGGTTGCGACAGCCTTTGGTTCTATGCAGGCAGTTATGGCAACGACACAGGCGTGAAGATGACGGTCAGCTATAGTGTAGATGCAGGAAAGACTTGGACGAATGTCGTCACTTCTCTTCCAGTTGCAGAGATGAAACGTTACGGCTACAAGATTAACATGGATGGTAATATCCGCCTCAAGTTCGAGAGCGAGAACACTGGCAACAAACGCGTCAATATCGACAATGTGCAGATGAGCGACTGGGAAGACCCGACCTCCATCCAAGACCTTAAAGTCTCTAAGGACCTTAAAGACCTTAATGACTCTATGTACGACCTTAGTGGCCGCAAGGTTATGAATCGCAAATCGGCAGGTCCTGTCATCGTTGAACAAGGCAAAAAAACACTACACAATCGTTAAGTAATGCGCTTCTTCATCACGCTTTCCTACGACGGTACGCGCTATCATGGCTGGCAAATTCAGCCTAATGGCAATAGCATTCAGCAAGAATTGCAGCAAGCCCTCTCTACCCTGCTTCGCCAACCCATCGAGGTTGTTGGGGCAGGAAGAACTGATACGGGTGTGCATGCAAAGATGATGGTAGCACACTTTACAATTGATGATTCAAAATTGAAAATTGAAAGCACAGGCGCGCATGAACTATGCAAAGAAGATTTTTCAATCTTCAATCTTCAATCTTCAATAAAATATCGTCTCAACAAGTTGCTGCCTACGGACATTGCCGTTCAGGAGGTTCGACAGGTAGATGAAGAGATGCACGCTCGTTTCTCTGCCACTTCGCGAACCTATCATTACTTCATCCACACTCGCAAAGACCCATTCCTGCAAGCCTACAGTTGGCAGATTCCTTATGCGCTCGACTTCGAGAAGATGAACGAAGCAGCAAAGGTTTTGCTTGAACATAAAGACTTTACAAGCTTTTCGAAAGTGGGCACGGACGTTAAGACGAACCTTTGCGACCTGAGGGAAGCCTATTGGGAAGAGGTTGCTCCAGGACGTTGGCGCTTCACCATTACTGCCAATCGTTTTCTTCGCAACATGGTTCGAGCAATCGTTGGAACGCTTGTTGAGGTTGGTAGAGGCAGGATAAGCATTGAGGAAATGCGGCAAATCATCGAAGCGAAAGACCGTTGCCAAGCTGGCGAGAGTGTTCCAGCCAAAGCCCTATTCCTTGTTGATATAAAGTATTAAAATGTGGTTAGCCTTTGCATTTCTTAGTGCCTTCCTGCTGGGATTCTATGATGTCTCGAAGAAGTATTCGCTCAGGGACAATGCGGTTATCCCCATCCTGTTTCTCAACACGCTTTTCTGCTCGATTATCTTCCTGCCTTTAGCTTTCCAGACGCCTTTCGGAGGATGGGAGGTGCAACGCTATATTGTGCTGAAAGCCTTTATTGTGCTGAGCAGCTGGTTGCTCGGATACATAGGTATCAAGCATTTGCCTATCACGATTGTAGGTCCCATCAATGCGACACGCCCTGTTATGGTGCTCGTGGGAGCCTTGATTATCTTTGGCGAGAGGCTGAACCTCTGGCAATGGGCTGGTGTCGTGCTTGCCATTTTGAGCTTCTTCCTGTTGAGTAGAAGCGGAAAGAAAGAGGGTATCGACTTCAAGCACAACCGTTGGATACTTTGTACTATCGGCGCTTCCGTAATGGGAGCCGTGAGCGGCCTATACGACAAATACCTGTTGGCAAGCAGCGGTGGTATAGGTCTTCCTCGCCTTACGGTTCTCTGTTGGTTCAACATCTACCAAGCCATCATGATGGGAGTGATGTTGCTGTTGCTCTGGTGGCCGAACAGAAAGAACTATACGCCTTTTAGGTGGCGATGGAGCATCCTGCTGATAAGTGTTTTCTTGAGCATGGCCGACTACGCTTATTTCTATAGTCTTTCGTTGGACGGTGCTTTGATAAGTGTGGTGAGTATGGTTCGAAGGAGTAGTGTTTTGGTGAGCTTCATGCTTGGTGCATCGCTCTTTCACGAAAAGAACCTGCGTAGCAAAGCCATCGACCTTGTGCTCGTATTGTTGAGCATGGTACTGCTATGGCTGGGACAATAAGGGGGAAGAATGAAAAAATGAAGGAATGAAAGAATGAAGGAATGAGAACCTTACATTCCTAATTCTTTTATTATCTTATGAGCTTTACCTTCGACACTCTTTTGTTGGTCCCTGGTCAACTCGCTTGTTTGCAGTTCAAAGGTGATGGTGTCGTCGTTTTCTGAAAGCGAGGCTTTGATGAGCGGAAGGGCCTGAAGGGCAAGGCGGGCATCAATATCGACGTCTTCGCTGAGGAACACATCTACGGAAGGGCGTTCAATTGTTCGCGGCAACTCGTTCCATTTGGTATCAAACAGACGGATATGACTGTCGGGAGCTGGAGCATTATAGGTCTGCACCATGCAAAAAGTGCTGTCGGGAAGCAATCGCATCTCGACAAGACAATGTTTTGAAAGCTGCAATTTGAGGTAATTATCGTTCAGGACGAGCAATTCCGCATGGGCATCGAACTTATTCTTCACGTCTGCCTTCATGTTGTTTTCGCGAAAATCAATCTGGTCAAGGCGGTTGTTCTTCGTCAAGAGGGGGAAGATGCTGTCGGGAGCGGCGGCGTAGATGTCGCGCATGCGAGTCTGAGCAAATGAAAAATGAAGAATGAAGAATGAAGAATACAGAAAGAAAATGAACTTCTTTGCCATGGCTTTTTACTTTAGTTTCCAGTCAGACAAGTAAAAACTTTTCTCGACAGCATTCTCGATATCATCTGGCAGGTTGCAGAAGAAGTCGATGCCCGTCCGACGTTCAAGCTCGTCGATGGTAATGGCGTATTTCGAGCTAACCTCATCCCAATTTGCCTTATGCTCCATCCAGAAGGCAATAGCCCAAAAACCGCTGTTCGTCTTGGCGTAAGACTTCTTATAAGCGAGGATGGCCATATAGTAGTACTGGGGGCAAGCCAGTTGATCGACCATTTTGTACTTGCCGAGAGTAATCGTGCCGCCCTTCACCACATAAAGCGTATCGCGGAAAGTGGATTGGTCGTAAGTGTCGCGAAGGAAACTCTCCAGGTTCCACCAGATGCCATGTTCATTGAAGTCCTTCAACTGCGGGCTGATATTGCTAAGATAGAACGTCTGACCGTTAGCTTCTTTCGAATTAAGGCGGTCGGCACTACCAAGGATATGACCGCGCTGATAGCTCCAATTCGTGAAGTCCGAGGAACTGATGCGCATATTTGCCGGAAGCACAGGATCGGGTTGGAATGGGTCGCCTGTACCGCCATAGCCGTTGAAGGTTTCGCCTTGGCGCCATCTGTTGCGGTTCCAAACCTTATTGTTCGACGAGAAGCCCGGATACCATTTGAAAGCCGTCCAGGCATTTGCCTTGAGGCTCGTGTTGTAGCCAACACAATAGTTCAATCGCGTATCGGAAAGGGTATGTACGATAAAAGCATTGATGTTGCCCGTCTTGAGGGAAGGAATCTCAAAACCGCGCATAGCTTCTGTTCTGAGAGATGCCGGCGTCGTGGATTCGGTATAGAGAGGCAAAGCCAGAGCCTTATTGTCGTTATTGTTTACGCCAGAGGTCCAGGGAGAAACGACAGGGTCGTCGCCACATCCTGTAAGCATGAGGAAAACAAAAAGAGATGCAGAAAGCAAAATGCTTCTGCACCTCTTATATTTTAATGTTTTACTCATCGACCGTTACTCCCCCTAAAGGGGGCTGAGGGGTCTTTATTTCTTCATGCGAGCGTAGCGGCTCATGAACTTATCGACGCGACCAGCGGTGTCGACCAGCTTGCTCTTACCAGTGTAGAAGGGGTGAGAGGTGTTACTGATTTCCAACTTGTAGAGGGGATAAGTCTCGCCTTCGAACTCGATGGTTTCGCTTGTCTTAGCGGTTGAACGGCTGAGGAACATGTCGCCGTTGCTCATGTCCTTGAAGACTACGGGACGGTAGTTCTCGGGATGAATTCCTTCTTTCATTTTTCTTTCTTGTTCTTTATGTCCCCGTTCCTCTTCCAAACACCCTTGAGAGGCAGATAAGGGACTGATTAATACTATTTATCGCATGTGCATTTTTCAAAATGCGCGGCAAAGGTACGACTTTTTTCTTAATGCTCCAAATTTTTTGGACGATAAATAACAAACAATTATGAATTATGGATTATGAATTATGCTTTCGCCCAGTCCATGATGAGCCGATATGCGATGGAAGATGGGTCAGGAAGGTAAGGAAGATTGTCCCGTTTGTACCAGCCGCCATCGCTCAGCTCAGCCTTTTGGAGTTCGATTTCGCCCGAGAGGTAGTCTGCCGTAAAACCGACCATCAGGCCGCTCGGATAGGGCCAAGGCTGCGACGCAAAATAGCGGATGTTTGTGACGCGCAGATGCGTCTCTTCCCAAACTTCGCGCTGCACGCATTCCTCCAGCGTTTCGCCCGTCTCGACGAAGCCCGCTACGAGGCCGTAATGGCGGTCGCGAAAGGTGTGGGCATGAACCATGAGTATCTCGTCGCCTCGGGTGACACGAACGATAATGGCGGTTGCCAGGCTGGGCCAAAGTTCCTTGCCGCACTCCTTGCATTGCTTGCTGATTTCCGTCTGCCAACGCATCTCGCCACCGCAAACGCCGCAGAACTTCGAGTTCTGATGGAAATAGACCAACTCGGCACACTTTCCTGCCAGCTGGTAATCCTCGGCAGAAAGGACGTGGAACGACTTTCGGAGCGGCATCATTTGCAGGTCTTCCCTATCCGAAACGGGATGGGGAAGAGAGGCAACGACGACCTGACCTCCCTGCAACTCCGTTACCTTTTCCCAAGGTTTCAACTCGATGGGACATTCGCCAAAGGGGACAGTCCCCTCTTTCGTGAGCAGAATGTCCCCCTGACAGTAAATGAAGTATTTCTTATTCTTCACTTTTCACTCTTCACTCTTCACTTTAGAGCCTCATCGACTTCTTAATCTCCTCGACCTTCTTCAGGGCTTTCTCCACGCAGCCTGCATAGCAGTTGGCGCAGCCCATTGTGTCCTTGATTTCGAGGTAGAACTTAATCTTGGGCTCGGTGCCACTGGGACGGACGCTGACCTTTGTGCCGTCTTCGCAGAAATACTGCAGCACATTGCTTGTGGCGGGCATATCGAGAGCTGTTTCCTTGCCTTCGCCGTCGCGAGCCTTGAGGGTCTTGAAGTCCTTTGCCAGAACGACTTTGCTGCCAGCAATCTCGGTGATGGGATTGTTGCGGAAGTCTTCCATCATGGCCTTGATTTCGTCGGCACCGCTCTTGCCGGGCTTAACGACATTGATGGTGTGCTCGTAGCTGAAGCCGTATTCGAGGTAGATTTGCATGAGGAGGTCGTAGAGCGTCATGCCGTTGTCGCGAGCCCAAGCTGCAATCTCGCAAATGAGGCAGATAGAGGCTGGAGCGTCCTTGTCGCGCACCTTGTCGAAGGGCAGGAAGCCGAAGCTCTCCTCGCCGCCGCCGATGTATTTCTGCTTGCCTTCGCTGATGGCAATCTCGTGGGCAATCCACTTGAAGCCTGTGTAGCAGTCGCGCAGCTCGATGTTGTTCTTCTGTGCCATCTTTGTGATGACCTCGGTCGTGACGATGGTCTTGACGAGAAAATCGGTGGGCTTGAGCTGTCCGAGGGCAATCTTGTTCTTGATGATGTAGTAGCAGAACATCATGCAGGTCTGGTTGCCGTTGATGATGGTCCATTCGCCCTTGTTGTCGCGGCAAACGATGGCGAGGCGATCGGCATCGGGGTCGGTTGCTACGACGAGGTCGGCATTGAGTTTCGTGCCGAGTTTCATGCCAAGGGTCATGGCCTCGGCGTTCTCGGGATTGGGGCTGACCACGGTCGGGAAGTTGCCGTCGATGACCATCTGTTCGGGCACGACGTGGATGTTCTGGAAGCCCCAGCTGCGCAAGCAAAGCGGCACGATGACGCGACCCGTTCCGTGCATGGCACTATAGACGATGTTGAGGTCTTTCTGGCGCAGGATAACGTCCTGGTCAATCATGGCTTCCTTGACGGCAGTCATGTAGTCGAAGTCCATCTCGCCGCCGATAATCTCGATGAGGTCGGGGTTGCCCTGGAACTTCACATCCTCGATTTTAACCTTGTTCACCTCGTCGATGATGCCTGTGTCGTGCGGAGAGAGCACCTGAGCGCCATCCTCCCAATAAGCCTTGTAGCCGTTGTATTCCTTCGGGTTGTGGCTGGCCGTCACGTTCACGCCTGCCTTTGCGCCAAGCTGACGGATGGCGAAGCTGACCTCGGGCGTGGGACGAAGGCTCTCGAAGAGATAGACCTTGATTCCGTTCGCTGAAAAGATGTTGGCAACGGTCTCAGCGAAGAGACGGCCATTGTTGCGGCAGTCGTGACCGACTACGACCGACAGTCCCTTCTGTCCGGGGAAAGCCTTGTTGATGTAATTTGCAAAGCCCTGAGTGGCCATGCCGACGATGTATTTGTTCATGCGGTTGGTTCCAGCGCCCATAATGCCGCGCAGACCGCCCGTTCCAAACTCCAAACTCTGATAAAAAGCATCTACGAGGGCTGTTTTGTCCTCATTCTGCATCATTTCGCGGATTTCCGCCTTGGTTTCTGCATCATAATAAGGCGAATCGAGCCATGCCAGGGCCTTTGCTTCGCAATCTTTAATCAATTGTATGTCCATAATTTAATGTATTTGAAGTTGAAATTATGCTGCAAATTTACGAAAAAACAGGCAAAGGACAAAGAAAATGCCTGGATTTTTCATTAAGTTTTCAATCAGGCAGAGCTTCAACGATTTTGGCGAAGGGTCAAATTTCTCGATGAAATGGGCGATTTTTGCGACATCGGAGTTTTTTTTCTGCATGAGAGTCACGAAAACATTACAACATTACAAACATTACACCGTTTTTTGAGAGAAAAAAGCGGCCGCTATATTATATATATTATAATTAAAGCATGTAATTGGTTTTTATATAATATATAATATAGCAGAAGGGCTTTTGCCTTTTTTTGTGTTGTAATGCTTGTAATGTTGTAATGATTTCACAAATCAATGCCGTATTGCTGGCAAACCCATGCGACTGCTTTAGGAGGCAAAAGTTGCCCCCGAGGCTTTGCCCCCAATTCGGCCAATTTACTGCGTTGTTCACTTAACCAACGACGAAATGTGTTGTTACTCACTCCTGCGGCATTTGCCAACTCATATTTGTACATTGCTTTCATGCTGCAAAGTTACGAAATTTTATTGAATTACGCAAGAAAGTTGGCAATTATCTTCCATGCATAACCATCAAAAATCATCAATAAACTCCACAGACTCTCAAAGCCCTTCAAAGACCATCAACACTTTTTAAAACTGTCGTACCTTTGCAGTGTAATTAAAAAATGCCACACGCGGAAGGACGAAACGCGGCACTTTAAGTTGCACAAATAAGCACGTTAAGTTGGGCAATTAAGCACGTTAAGTTGGCCAAGACTCCACGCGATGTACAACATATAAAATGGGGACACGCAGCGGCGCATCCCTATCCCAAACAAAATCTTTGAATTACTGATTATCCTACGCTTTGGCAAAATGCCTCGTACGACTGCTCCAGACGGGCTATCTGATAGGGCTGAAGACGAAGGGAGAAAGTACCGGTCAACTCCTCCAGTCCGAAAGCAACCTTGATGATGCTGGCAAGATTGAAACTGCCTCCCGTTCCGCGTTTCATCAACTGGCGGGCAACCTTCAAGACCTCGCTCCTGTCGTGCTCGATGTAACGCAAGGAACGCAACAACAGAAACAAACAAGGCAGGGTGTCCACACGAACCAAATAGACCATCTGCTCGCGGCCTTTCGGAATGTTCATCGCTGCGAAGAGCTCCTCCACCTGCTGGGGCTGGCCAAGTTCGGGCAAGATGAGCAACGCCACCTTCTGCCGCTCCACCTCGTTGAACCCTGCTGCCAGACGACAGAACGGCGCATCGGAAAGCCCTGCCGAACCGTTCTTCAGCCGGACGAGAAAAGTCTTCATCATGGTGATGAGATAGGCCTTGCTCTCATAATGAACCAACGCCTCCGTCATCTGCCAATAGAGGTCAGTCGAGCAGTCGAGCAACAGGCGCTCCCCAAGCATATAGCCTGCAGTCCGCTGCTCACTTCTGGAGAATAAAGAAAGCAACGAGACAAGCCCCTCGGCATCGCCCTCTTTCAGAGGCGGAAGCAGCTTCTGCTCGATGGTTTTGCTATAATGCTTTTCGGTCAGCAAGGTCTGGATGTTGGCAAGTGGAACACGTCCTGAATTTCCTTCATCTGGGCGTCGGTCATGCCGTCAGGTTCAAAGCCCATCGACTTGGCTCGCAGATAGATGGTGGCCGCCTTGTTGAGCACGTCCGTCTGGTCGAAAGCGTCCATGATGTCCGTACCGACAGCCACCGTGCCATGCTTCTCCCAAAGCACCACGTCGTAGTCCCTGATCTGCTGCAAAGTGGCATCGGCCAGCGCAACGGAACCCGGCAAGGTGTAGGGCACAATGCCCAGTCCAAGCGGCGCGAAAGCAAGCGTCTCTGGAATCATCGACCAGAGCAGGCGCGTGAGCACATCTTTGCCCAGGAAGGCCTTCGAATGACTCATGGCAACCAGTTCGATGGGGTGCGTATGGAGGCTCGCTTTGTAGCTCGAACCGCTGGCAATCAGGTAGTTGTGGATGGACAGATGCGAAGGCAATTCGCTGGTCGGCATCACCAGTTCGTCAGCAATGATGACATACGATTTGCAGTCGTCCAGGATGCGAATGATGCTGCCGTTCTGCATCGGTTCTCGAGCCAGGTCGCGCATGCGTTTGCCCGTCCCCTTGCAATAGAAATAGCAGCCTTTCAGGTGAGGTAAAGTCGTGCCGATTTGAAGAGGCTCGGACAGGGCAGGAAGGGCTCGCATCTTATCGTCCACGAACTCCGTAATGTTGACGGTAATGTTGCCGCCATTGCGCTCGGCCCAACCCTTCTGCCAAAGGTAACCGGCCACCTCGGCAACCTTCTGAATCTCCTTATTCAATGTGTCGTTCATACAGGATGTGATTATTTCAATCTTCAATCTTCAATCTTCAATCTTCAATCTTCTCCGTAACGTTCACGAGTAATCTGCTCGAGCGATTTGCCACGCGTATTGGGGCAGCCAAGCACACCAATCACGAGCGAGAGCAACAGAAGCGCAATCATGCAATAGGCTGCCAGAGTGAAGCCCTCGCCATTCTCGCCATAAATGAAGGTGAAGACCAGTCCCCAAAGCGCTGAGAGGCCTCGAACGATAAAGAACATCAGCCCTTGAGCACCAGCGCGGAACTTGGCAGGGAAGAGCTCGGAGCCCCAGAGTGCATAGAAAATCTGCACGCCCAAACCGCCATTGATGCCCCACAGAATCGAGAAGGCCCAAAGGCTGCCAATGCCGCTCACGCCCTTGATAATAACCAGCCATGTGGCAAGGCCTGCAAGCAAGCCAAGCACATAAACCAATTTGTGAGATATTCGGTCAATAAAGAATGAAAGACAGAACGTTATGGCCACCACAACAACCCAACCGATGCAACTGAGCATGTTGGCATATTCGTTGCTCAATCCCCCTGCCGTCTCGTAGATGTGAGGCTGGAAGAAACCCATCACGGAGGCCACGAGATTCCACGTCAAATAGATGCTGGCAAGGTAAGCGACTGTACGGACAGCAATCTTGTTGGTGAAGAGAAGTTTGATGTTCTCCCAGATGCTGCTCTTGTCTTTCTCCCGACTCTCCTCGAAGGCCGCGCTCTCATCCAGTTGGCGCTGCAAAGTCCAAGCCACAAAAGCCACGACAAAAAGCGTGAAGAAGACCACACGCGAACTGAACACCTGAACAGCCTCAACTGGCGCATCCGTCCCAACAAAAGCATGAGCCACCGATTCCACAAGGCCATAAAGGTAACCTCCAGGAGCGAACAGCATGCCGAAGAGCAGGATAACCATCGGGCCAAAGCCCCACGACATTTGCGAGATGCAGATATTGCGCCCTCTATTGTGCACCTCGGAGCTCTCGGAAATATACGTCCACGATGCCGGCACGCCGATGCCAACGGAAATGCCCGTCACCAGGAAGCCGCAAAGCAGCATCGGGAAGTTCACAGAGCACATAATCAGCAGGACGCCCAGCATATAGACCAAAAGATTGTAGGTAAAAATGAACTTCCGCCCGAACTTATCGGCCAGAAAGCCACCAATGATGGCGCCTATTGCTGCACCTAACGCATTGGCGCTGATAGCGTTAAGCCAACCGAGATGCATCTCGCTCAAGCCAAGATAGTTCTGCCAAAGCGTAATGCCGCTCGCTCCAGCCACAATAGCGCCAGCATCCAGATAATTGTTCAACGAGACCGCCAGGGTGCTCTTAAGAGACGATTTAGCCATAATTCGAGGTTAAATTGTTAGGGGGTGGGTCTATCGTTTGCTTGTCACATTCTTTTCGTATTCCTGAATAGCGGGGATGAATGCCTCACCAACAGGCACATTGTTCTTCAGGTTGAAGTAGTCGAAGACGGCTCCGAAGGGAAGGCTTTTTGCCTCTTCCAAGAGAGCAAGGCGCTCGAAATTCTGCTCCTTATCCTCGTACTCGCGCAACATGGCAAGCGGCTCCAAAAGGGCTTGCAGCACGCATTTCTGCGTTGCTCTGGTTCCAACGACATACGCTCCGATGCGATTGATGCTGGCGTCAAAGTAGTCGAGACCGATATGGGCACGATTCAAAGCATCTGCACGGACGATTTCCTTGAAGAGGTCGAGCGTCTGGTCGTTCATGATGGTTACGTGGTCGCTATCCCAACGAACGGGACGAGACACATGGAGCATCAGTTCGGGCACGAACAGGAGCAACGAAGCCACCATATCGCTCACGTTTTCCGTCTGCTCGTAGTGTCCCGTATCGAGCGTGTACATCAGTTTCCTCGTAGCACAGTAGCCGGCCACAAAGTCGTGAGAGCCAACGGTATAGGACTCCAGCCCGATTCCGAAGAGCTTCGCTTCGAGGCAGGTCTTCATGTTCGGCAAGTCTTCCTTCAGAATCTCGTCAAGGCTCTCGGCAAAGATTTCGCGATAACGCTTTCTTTCGACCGTAAGGTCCTTCGAACCGTCGTGAACCCATATGTTCATGATGGAGGGGTCGCCTTGCTTGCTGCCCATATAATCGGCAATACGACGGCAACGTTTGGTGTGTTCTATCCAGAATTCGCGAATCGCGGGGTCGGGATTGCTGAGCGTCAGGTTGCCGCTCTTGGGATGCGAAAAGCTTGTGCTGTTGAAGTCGAGCTTGAGACCTTGTTCCCTCGCCCACTCTATCCAACTGTCGAAATGCTTCGTCTCAACCTCGTCCCTATCGACAAACTGGCCACCAAAATCGCCATAAATCTCGTGGAGGTTAAGTCGATGATTACCTGCGAGCAGGCTCTTCGCAAAAGCCACATCGGCACGAACCTCATCGATGTTGCGAGCACGACCAGGATAGTTACCCGTCGTCTGGATTCCACCACTCAAGGCTTCATTCCGTTCGAAGCCCACTACGTCGTCCGTTTGCCAGCAATGCAGGCTGATAGGCGTTTTCTCCAACTGAGCGACGGCAAGGTCGGTATCGACGCCGACAGCCGCATAGCGCTCTTTAGCAATCTCGTAGGACTTGAGAATCTGTTCTTCTTTCATATATTTCGTTATTTATATTCCTTAATTTCAATGCTTTTCCTAACGATGGCCCGCATTTCCTGAAGTGAACCGACCAAGCCTGCAGCACGGATTTGCACTAAGGCATTGCCCAGAGCGGTTCCCTCTTTCGGTCCAGCAATCACAGGAATCTGGAGAGCGTCGGCAGCGAACTGCATCAGATACTCGTTCTTGCTGCCCCCACCAATCACGTGAAGTCGCTGAATATCAACAGGAGAGATGTCTCGAAGGACGTTGATAACTTCGACATAACGATGGGCCAGGCTACGGAAAATGACGCGCACATAATCGGCTGGCGACTGGGGTAATGATTGACCGGTTTCAGCCAGATAGTCTCGAATGGCTGTCGTCATCGAATCGGGATGGGCGAAGCGCGGGGCGTCGGGATTGATGAGACTCTGGAGCGAGGAACTGAGACAAAGCGCATTCAACGCATTCACATCCGTCGGGACCTGCCCTTCCGTCCATTCCTTCCTGCATCCCTCCAGAAGCCAAAGCCCGGTAATGTTCTTGAGGAAACGAATCGTACCGTCCAACCCGCCTTCGTTCGTGAAGTTATGACGGAAGCTCGCTTCGTTGATAATGGGCGTCGGACTCTCGATGCCAAGCAGGCTCCAGGTTCCGCAACTCAGGTAAGCATAATTACCATCCTCAGCCGGAATGGAAGCCACAGCTGAAGCCGTATCGTGACTTCCCACAGCAACCACAGGAACAGGACCTAATCCAGTCATTTCCTGAACCTTACGGCTCAACACCCCTACCCTTTCGCCAGGCTTAACGAGACGTCCGAAACGCTCTCTTTTCATGCCAATCGAGGCCAAAATCTTCGTGTCGAGGTCGCCCGTTTGGGGATTGAGCATTTGCGAGGTGGAAGCAATCGTCTGCTCCATAACCGCTTCACCCGTAAGCATATAGACAAGGGCATCAGGCATGAAGAGCACCTTGTCAGCACCAGCAAACGCGTCTTTGTTCTCGCGACGAATCGTGTCGAGCTGGAACAAGGTGTTGAAAGGCATGAACTGGATGCCAGTCCGTTCGTAAAGTTCCTGCTGAGGCATGCATTCCGCAAAATAGCGCTCCATCGCGCCATCCGTATGAGGGTCGCGATAACAGTACGGCAAACCTATCTGCTCGCCGTTTTTATCGAAGAAAGCCACATCGCAACCCCAAGTATCTATGCCAATGCTTGTGAGCGTAATCCCTTGTTCCTTAATCTTTTGCAGAGCGAAAAGGATTTCGTCGCGGAGTTGGGGGAGGTCCCAGAAAACGTGTCCGTCGCGATGAATCTGCTTGGTTTCGAAGCGCGTCAGTTCGCTCATCTCGACCCGTTCGCCATCGTATTTGGCGATAATCGTACGGCCACTCGTGGCTCCGAGGTCAATCGAAAGATAATATGTGGAATGCATCATTTTGTGCGCTTATACTTATGTCAATTCCTTGCAAAGATAGTAAAATAAGCGGACAAGCAAGCTGATAAGGTCAAAAAATTATCCACGAAGAGGCACATTTTACAATAAATAAATCATTTAGGAACATTGCCACAAAAAAGAGAGCCCACGAAGGGACTCTCTGTTTAACGCTTTTCGCGTTTGAGCCTCTTGTCGGATTCGAACCACTATTTGATTATAAGATAGTTAGGAAGAGATGTGTATACCGATTTTGATTTTGTGTACACATACTCTTTTTCTACCATTTTTCAGTTGCGGATTTTATCCA